>Ga0187879_10000647_pt1 | contig 23157 bp, 20 predicted proteins | sample June2016WEW_19_1_FD_132423 | JGI IMG/M metagenome (GOLD analysis project Ga0187879, IMG submission 132423) | Peatland microbial communities from SPRUCE experiment site at the Marcell Experimental Forest, Minnesota, USA - June2016WEW_19_10 | ecosystem: Environmental > Terrestrial > Soil >... | reverse complement strand
TTCCAGATCGCTGAAAATGAGGGTTGCCCGCTTATAGGCTGCTGCGCGGCGCGCAAAGCAGATCGTCAGCAGTTCGTCGGTAAACCCTTCGCCGGACAGGGAGTTTATGTATCTTATGAGCCGCTTTTTGGCCTTCCTTTTGGCCTCGACTATATCGCTGTCCGGAATTACCGAAATGTCTCCGAGTTGTTGAGGGTCCTGCCGCCAGGTCGGGATGTATTTGTCGTATAGCTCCTTGAATTCAGGGCCGGTCCAGCTCAGGTGGTGCACCCCGTTTGTGATGTGGCCGATTTCGAACCCTGAAAACATCTGCCTGGATATTTCCCCGTGCAGTTGGCTCACCCCGTTTGCGGCGCGCGACAGATTGAGGGCCAGAAGGGTGGTGTTTAGAACCTCGTCGCCCGCAAGCTTCCTGATATTTGAAGGCAGGTATTCCCCGATAACCTTCGATGCGAGGTCGTAGCTGAATTTATCGTGGCCGGCGGCAACCGGGGTATGCGTGGTGAGTATGCACCTGGATCTTACCTGCTCCTCGTCTCCTCCCAAGTCCTTCAACATGGCGAGAGTGAGGAAAACCGAGTGACCTTCGTTCATGTGATAGGTGGTGATTTTCGGCTCGAGGCGCTTAAACGCAAGATATCCGCCGATTCCGAGAATCACTTCCTGTGATATCCGGGTATGCTGGTCTCCACCGTAAAGATACTGGGTTATGAGCCGGTCTTCGGGCGCATTTCCCGGAAGATCGGTGTCGAGAAAATAGACCGGGACCCTTCCCGCCCCGGTCCCGTTATGTATCCCAACCACGTTATGCTTCCATACGCCCACCTGGACGTCTCGACCTTCGAGCTTTACGGTTACCTTGAGTGGCAGAGGTTCCATGAACGCGCGCGGGTCGAAGTAAGGGTAGATCTCTTCCTGCTGCCCAAAAGGGTTTATATTCTGGATGAAGTAGCCGCGCTTGTAGAGAAGCGTCACGGCGACCAGCGGGATGTTCAGGTCGGCAGCCGATTTGATGTGGTCCCCGGCCAGAATGCCAAGCCCTCCGCTATAGGTCGGAATGCTTTCATTTAGCCCTATTTCCATGCTGAAGTATGCGACTTTCATCGGGTGGGCTTAGCTCCTTTTACTGATTTCCGATAAGTATTATAATTGCGCCCCATTCAGGAATTTTGAATCCGAACTTATATCACACCACCAGCAGTTATAAAAAAAAACATGCCGCCATAACGGATGCGTTTTTGCTTCGTATGATAAACTTATGAACAACCCTGTGAGATGTCCGCCGCTTAGCGCGTAAGGCATCCCCTCATTCAGGACGCTCCGCGAGACGGGGCGGTCGCGGGATGCCTTGTGTTTATCTTTGCTCCTAAAATTTGCGGTAAAATGTTACCATGAACACCTTGAAAAAACCGGGGGAAAAACCATGCGCGCGCTGTTGATTTCAGCCAACACGGAACAACTCCAGATGCCTGTGCTGCCGATGGGTCTGGCCTGCGTCGCTGCGACGGCCGAACATGCCGGCCATGAAGTCAGGTTTTTAAACCTCATGACGAAAGACGACCTTCAGGAACAAAAACTTGAAGACGCCGTTTCGGGTTTTAATCCTGAAGTTATCGGCATTTCGGTAAGAAACATCGACGATCAGTGCATGGAGTCTCCCAGGTTTCTTCTGGATGCGGTAAAAAATGTCGTGACTTCCTGCCGTAGGCTCACGCCGGTCCCGATCGTTCTGGGAGGAGCGGGATACAGCATTTATCCTCGAAGCGCCCTGGCCTACCTTGGAGCTGACATGGGGATAAAAGGCGAGGGAGAAGCCGCATTTGTGAAGCTGTTGGACGCACTTTCCCGAAAAGAGGGCCTCGACGGCGTTCCGAACCTGGTTTTGGCTGAGTCTTCGCGAGAAATTAAGACCGAGGTCCTTAAACGTCTCGACGACTCCGTATTGCCTGATCCTAACGGCCTGTTTTCGTTTCCCACGGAATTTAAAAATCAAAAAATCTGGCTCCCCTTCCAAACCCGCAGGGGCTGCCCGATGGAATGCAGTTTCTGTTCGACCGCAACCATAGAGGGGCGGATTTTGCGGAAAAGGTCCCCCGAAATAGTTGCCGATTCGATCTCACGGTTCGCTCACGCGGGGTTTAAGAATTTTTTCTTTGTAGACAATACTTTTAATTTTCCTCCCTCATATGCCCGTGAGCTTTGCGGCGCGCTGAGCCGGAGAAATCTCGAAATCCAGTGGCGCAGCATAATTTATCCCTGGAAAGTCGATGAAGGCCTTATCGAAATGATGGCCGGGGCCGGGTGCGTCGAAGTGGCCTTCGGATTTGAGAGTGGTTCGAAGAAAATATTGCGTTCGCTCAACAAGAGGTTTCAGCCTGAAGAAGTCCGCAGGATTTCAGAAATGCTTGACAGGTACGGAATCGGGAGATTGGGGTTTCTGCTGCTCGGAGGGCCTGGCGAGACCAGGGAAACTGTTGAGGAGAGCCTGGAGTTTGCGGCTTCTCTCGAATTGGAAGCAATGAAGATCACCACCGGAATCCGGATTTATCCATATACGGCCCTGGCAGCGACCGCAGTCGCCGAGGGGGTTGTTTCACCCCTGGACGATTTGTTGCGTCCGGCATTTTACCTGGCCGGGGGGCTTGAAGGCTGGATAGAGCAAACGGTTTCCGATTGGCTGAGCAAAAGACCTAACTGGCACACTTAAATGGTGGCAAAAAGCAGGAAGCAAGAAGCAGGAAGCAAGAAGCAGGAAGCAAGAGCTTACTTCCCTGGACCGGAACAAAGGGAGACCCATATGCCGAAAGTCATGATCCACCCTGCAAGCTGTGAAACTATCCGTGAGGCGGTTGACCGGGCGTTCGATCTTTTCCCGCTTGAAATAAAGGGCAGGAAAGTTTTGATAAAACCCAATGTGCTGAGGATATCCGAGGCAAAGGAAGGTATTGTCACCCATCCATCGATGCTCCGCGCGGTTGTTGACAAAGTCGAAACCCTGGCCCCTGCTTCCCTGGTCGTAGGCGACAATCCGGGGCTTTTCAATTACGGCGATAACGAAGAGAGCTTTATAAAAACGGGCCTGATGGAGGCGGCGAAAGGTTACTATCGGAACATAGGCACCGATTCGCAAAAGGTCGATTTCAATCCCGATTTTATGCCGATGGTAAGTGTCTCCCGAATGATTTTGGAGGCCGACGTCGTCATCAGTCTTCCGAAGTTCAAAACCCATGGTCTGACAGTAATGACGGGGGCAATCAAGAACAGCTACGGCATCTTGCCCGGCGCCCAGAAAGCGGTGCTCCACAAGGCGGCCGGCAGTCCCGAGCGGTTTCATGAAATGCTTGTAGATGTCTTCCGGCTTCGGGTCCCGGACCTTTTCCTCGTGGATGCCGTAGTGGGCATGGAGGGAAATGGGCCGGCCTCGCCGGAGCTTAGAGATATAGGTTTGGTTTTGGCTTCCGATAACGCCGTAGCTATGGACTCGGTGATGGCTACGATGATGGGTTGTGACCCGGCCCGGTTGCGGTTCCTGCAAAAAGCCAGGGAATTTGGCCTGGGAGACTTCGATATCAAAGGGATCGACGTCATAGGGGAGCTGCAACCAATACCTGATTTCAAGCTTCCGCCGCTCGGAGGCGAAGCGTTAATGAATAACGATCACGTTCAGTCAATTATTCACAGCCGAACTGTCCTGCGCCCACAGGCGGACCCTGACCTGTGTACGGGCTGCGGCACATGTGCCGATCAGTGTCCGGTTTCGGCCCTGTCCATGGGTGAGATCGTCCCGAGTGTTAATCCCGATATTTGCATTACATGTTTTTGTTGCCAGGAGATCTGCCCGGAGAAAGCTATCATGCTTAAATAACAACTGTTGTCTCACGCGTTCTTTGTCCTCGAAAAACGCGGAGAGCGCGGAGTGGCAAAAAGAACTTTGACAGGATTTACAGGATTAGCAGGATTAACAGGATTGAAGAATTGCCGAATTGAGGAATTAAATCCGCAAGATCCGTTAATTCCTAAATCCCTGAATCCATGAATTAGAGATTTTTTAATCCTGTTAATCCTGTCAAAATATCTCTTCGAATTCAAACCCTTCCATGCAGGAGGATAAAAGTTGAACGGTGTTCTTATAAGATGGCTGGTCCTGACGATTTCAATTATACTTACCTCCTACCTGGTCGACGGCATATACGTTGAGAGCTTCTTCTCGGCCCTTTTCGCCGCGTTGGTCCTCGGCATATTGAATGCCCTGTTCCGCCCGGTGCTGCTCGTCATCACTCTTCCGATCAATATCCTCACTCTTGGCCTTTTTACATTCGTTATAAACGCCCTGCTTTTAAAGATGGTTTCCGGGGTAGTTCCCGGCTTTTACGTCTATGGGTTCTGGTCGGCGGTTTTCGGCTCTCTCATCATCAGCCTCGTGAGCTGGCTGCTCAGTTCTTTTGTAAGCGACAGGGGCGGGATCAGCTATATCGAGCTGAAGAAAAGATAACCGTTCACCACTATAATTTCATTGGCCGATTAAGGAGCGCTATGAACGATTCGACATGTACGACCCAAATCGATGACCGCTGCCTTGAGGACTTTGTGATTGGTTCTGTGAGCGAGTTCGGTTCCATCGCCGTGGATGAGGCCCAGATCATTGACTTCGCGCGCCGATTTGACCCGCAGGTCTTTCACACCGATCCTGAAGCTGCGAAAAAAAGCATTTACGGAGGATTGATCGCGAGCGGCTGGCACACAGCCAGCATTATGATGCGCCTTATTGTGGAACATTATCTCCCAGGGGCGAGGAGCCTGGGCTCTCCGGGTATCGACGAACTGCGCTGGACCAGGCCGGTGCGCCCGGGCGATGAACTCTCTGTCCGCGTGACCGTTTTGGAAGCCAACCGGTCACGTTCCAAACCGGATAGGGGCGTTGTCCGTTCATTCGTCGAGGTGCTCAACCAGAACCATGAGGTGGTGTTGACCGTGAAAGCAGTCAACCTCATGCTCTGCCGGGAAGCCAAATAACTATGAGTCAACCAAAACCGACGCTGTTCCGGCTGAGCATTCCCGATAACGTGCTCCAGGACCTCTATGAGAGGCTGTCCCGCGCGCGGTTGCCCGATGAGCCGCCGATCGAGCCGTGGGCCACCGGCGCAAGTGTTGCCTACATGCAGCGGCTGATCGGCTACTGGCGCAATGGTTTTGACTGGCGCGCCCAAGAGGCGATGCTAAACGGCTTCCGCCAGTTCATCGTGCCGCTGGCGGGCATCGAGGTGCACTTTATCCACGAGCACGGCAAGGGACCTGACCCGATGCCGCTGTTGCTGTCCCACGGCTGGCCGGGATCTGTGGTGGAGTTTTACAAGCTCATTCCCATGCTTACCGACCCGGTGCGCTACGGGGGCGACCCGGCCGACGCCTTCACTGTGGTGGCGCCCTCGCTGCCCGGCTACACACTGTCTTTTAGATCCGGGCAGAAGCGCTTCAGCGTTGAGGAGATCGCGGATGTCTTTGCCGAATTGATGAGCGATGTGTTGGGCTACCAGCGCTTCGGCGCGCAGGGCGGCGACTGGGGGGCCTTCGTAACATCGCGCCTGGGTTACCGTTTTGCGGAGCGCTTGACCGGAATTCACCTCAATATGCTGGCGGTGCGGCACCACCGGAAGATGCTTGAAAACCCGACCAGTGAGGAGAAGGTGTTTCTTGCGCAAATGAACGAATGGGCCAGGGAGGGGACAGGGTACCAGTGGATACAGGGCACGCGGCCGACTACTCTTGCTTTTGGGCTGACCGATTCCCCGGTCGGCCTTGCGGCGTGGATTGTGGAAAAATTCCGCGCCTGGACTGATAACAGTGGCGAGCCGGACAGCGCCGTTAGCCTGGACGAGATGCTGACCAACATCACTCTCTATTGGGTCACAGGCGCCATAGGGTCTTCCTTCTGGCCCTACTACGCACTCAGGCACGGCGCCTGGCCGATCCCGGAGGGCGCCAAAATCACCGTGCCAACGGGCTATGTCGAGTTCCCGCGCGAGATCATGCGCCCCCCTCGCTCGGTGGCACAAAACGTTTACGCCAATATCAAGCGGTGGACCGTCATGCCCGAAGGCGGCCACTTCGCCGCACTCGAGCAGCCCGAGGTGCTGGCGCGGGAGATCCGGGAGTTCTTCAGGCCACTGAGGAGCGGGACTGAGGACTGAGGACGGAAAAGCTGTTTCACGCGATCAGGCCCCTGATTTATGAGACCCTCGTTTTCAGGTGAACCATTACGCTTGTGGAAAGCGCGATCGGAGGTGGCAAAACCATGGGCATGATTCCGCTTGACTTGGGCCGAATAGGTGTGTATACACTCTTTGAAGCGAGAAGCGAGAAGCGAGAAGCGAGAAGCGAGAAGCGAGAAGCGAGAAGCGAGAAGCGAGAAGCGAGAAGCGAGAAGCGAGAAGCGAGAAGCGAGAAGCGAGAAGCGGGCTCTAATGGAAAATGCGACGAAAACGTTGGATAGCGCCAAATGCATGGAAATAGGCCGCAGTTGCGCCTGCTACAATCTGCGGAAGGCCGCCCGCGCCGTCACGAGGCTCTACGATGATTTCCTGAGGCCGAGCGGCATCAGAACCACCCAGGTCTCCCTGCTTATGTCGGCGAAATTGCGAGGGCCTGTCACGCTGGGCCAACTGGCAAAGATGACGGTGACCGAGCGGACTACACTCACACGAAACCTGACCGTTCTCGAAAGGAAGGGTTTCATCCGAATCGACCAGGGAAGCGACCGCAGGGAACACCAGGTCAGTCTGACGGGGCTGGGCGAGGAAGCCCTGCGTGTAGTCATTCCCTTATGGGAAAAGGCCCAAGCGCATATAGAGAAGGGACTCGGCGAGGACCGCCTGGGAGGCCTTCTTAAAGATCTGTCGGAAATTGTCCGCCTGGTTCGCACGGCATAGAACACTGAATTTGCACCACAGAGGCGCAGAGAGCGCAGAGAAAACAACAACGCAGATATAAATCGTTCATCCTGTTAATAAGGTGAAATTCTCCTATGTTCCCTGTAAATCCTGTCAAAAGTCTCTCTCTGCGTCTGCGGTGAATTATTCCTTTTTTTTGAGCAAATACGTGCATATACACTGAGGCCAGGGGGGTTTTTCATATCACGATTTGAATTGAGGAGGTAGTTTATGCCTTGCGCAAATCAACAAGAACGAGCAAGAGGTGATTTGTCCGTTTGGCTGGAGAGCACAATTAAGGAGTTCTGCCAGGTCTCTCCGGAAAACTCCCTGCAGAATGAAGGCGACGACAGGGCATGGGGCGAGCCGCTCGTGGGCTTTTCAAATGGCGGAGATCCTCTCTATGAGACGATCAAAGAGGATGTCGGCTCATTTTACATGACCCCCATCGAGGTCTTCAAGAAGTCATTCCCCGATATCAAGGCTTCGGCGGACGAGCTTACAGTCATTAGCTGGATACTGCCCCAGAATCAGGCAACCAAAGCCGACAACCGCAAGGAGACCAAGTACCCTTCGGAAAGGTGGGCAAGGGCCAAACGGTATGGCGAAATCTTCAATTCGGCGATTCGCAGGCACGTAATAGAGACTTTGAACAATGCCGGGTTCAAAGCCATCGCCCCCGTCCTTGCACCCTTTTGGTCATGGCAAGTCTCAGAACGCCGCGGTTTTGCATCAAACTGGTCAGAGCGACACGCTGCCCATGTTGCCGGCTTGGGAACCTTCGGGCTCTGCGACGGTCTCATTACTCCGATCGGCAAAGCCATGCGGTGCGGGTCAGTCATTGCCCGAATCTCCATTCAACCTACCAGCAGGCCATACAGCGATCACCATGAATATTGCCTTCACTTCTCACGCGGCACATGTGGGAAATGCATAAAGCGATGCCCCGCAGGAGCAATCAGCGAACTTGGGCACGACAAGACTAAATGCTTTAATTACCTGGGGCAGGTCACATCGGAATACGTAAGAAGCCGTTTCGGGATTGAAACGGATGTTTGCGGACTGTGCCAGACCGCTGTTCCATGCGAGTCCAGGATCCCTGTAAAAGAATAGTCTGGAGATTATGCCAATGAGTGAAAGATCCAATCTCAACTTACCGAATCAAATCCAAGCGATGCTGGACGGTTCGCTTCCGCCTCCTCCCATCGCAAAGCTGATTGGTTTCAAGCTCGTTTCTATCGGTTCGGGGAAGGCCGTAATCGAGTTTGAAGCTACCGAACGCCATGCCAACCCTATGGGGACCCTGCACGGTGGAGTGCTCTGTGACGTAGGCGATGCCGCGATGGGTATGGCCTACGCAAGCATGCTAAATGATGGAGAAACCTTTACGACACTGGAGCTCAAGATCAATTTCCTAAAGCCGGTCTGGAGGGCTAAGCTTCGGGCCGAAGCCGGCGTCGTCGAGGCGGGCAAAGTTGTTGGCCTGGTCATGTGTGACGTGTTTGACGAAAAGGAGCGGCTCGTTGCCCGAGCGAGCTGTACATGTATGACTCTAAGGGGCGACCAGGCCGGTGGCCGATAATATCTGAGGAGATCACAAGGTATATCAAAAACCACCATGGATAGAGAGGAGGCTTTATGTCCTATGATACAATAGCCGCAAGCGTCGAAAATCGAATCGGTATCATACAGCTCAATCGCCCCGAGGCCCTCAACGCACTGAACGACCGCCTTTTGAGCGAGCTTGCCGAAGCTCTGAAAAATTTTCTCAAGGACGATAAAGTGCGCTGCATAATCATCGCCGGCGGCGAAAAAGCTTTCTGCGCAGGCGCGGACGTCAACGAAATGGTCTCACGCGGGCCGAAGGATATACTCGACCGATTCACGTCTTCCATATTCGGCTTGCTGCGCCACTGCCCCAAACCAGTGATTGCAGCGGTGAGCGGCTACTGCTTTGCGGGTGGGTGCGAACTGGCGCTTGCCTGCGATATGATCGTGGCCTCTGAGACTGCTAAATTCGGCCAGCCGGAAATCAATGTCGGCATCATCCCCGGAGCTGGCGGAACGCAACGCTGGACCCGCACGGCCGGCAAAGCCCGCGCTATGGAGATCATGCTCACAGGGTCCCCTATCGACGCCCGCAAAGCATTGGAATGGGGAATTGTAAACCGCGTGGTGCCTTACGAAGAACTGCTCAATGAAGCAAAACGACTGGCCGCCACGATTGCCGCCAAGCCACAGCTTGCAGCGCGCATGGCCAAAGACGCTGTCCTGAAGGCCCAGGACATGCCGCTTGAAAGCGGCCTCGATTATGAGAACCGTCTTTTTGCCATGCTCTTCGGTACAGAGGACCAGAAGGAAGGGATGCGCGCTTTCCTGGAGAAACGCAAACCACAATGGAAATGAGGTTAGGACCGTTAGGAGAACTCACCAGGAATGAAGGAGTAAAACCATGAGTGATTTTAGAGAAGCTGCCGAGTTTTTTCGAAACGATCTAAGGCTGAAGACATTCCCTGTGGCGGTCAAGTTCCTGAAAAACAAAGCCGATCTCCCGGAGAAGGCACGGCGCCCTTCAGCAGTCCCTGGGAAAAGGGTTGCAATTTGCCAGGGCGTTACGATGGCCAGAAATTACGGCTGGACGGTTGGACTTGCCAAAGAGGATGTGATATGTGTTCCCGCAGCGATCGTATTCGGTTTCAGCGGGTCTTCCGACCCGCCGGCTTCCCTCGCCGGCCTGTTTTGCAAGATCAACTTTTCAAGCGCCGAAGGTCTTGCCCGCAAAGAAATTTCCTCCATGAGCCGGTTTGAAAACGGAGAGATCGAAGCAATCGTCATGGCGCCGCTGGAGCGGGCGTCATTCGATCCGGACACAATCCTCATGTATGGCAATCCCGCACAGGCCATGCGCCTGGCTCAAGCCTGGTCGTACATGGCGGGAGAGCGGGTTCAGGGGCATTTCGGAGGCAAGGTGGAATGCGACGAGTACCTTATCGCCCCCTTCAAGACGCAATCCCCTCGAATGGTGATTCCAGGCCATGGAGAGCGGATCTTCGCCGGAACGCAGGATGACGAGGTGGCTTTCGCTGTTCCAGCGAAATTCCTGCCCGAACTTGCCAGGGCGCTCAAGGAAGTTGCAAAGGCGATAGGGGGGCGCTATCCGGTGACTCCCTACCAAAATTTCCAGCCGGATTTCCCAAAGGCCCACAAGGAATTGGGCAAGGACTTGGGGATTCTGTAACGAAGGATACAGAGCGCAGAGAAAAGTCAACTGTCAAGAGTCTCTCTCTGCGCCTGCGGTTATGAACGCTTACCATTAACCCCCTGCATAAAGGAAACAGGATATGGCAATGATTCAAAACGTATATAAAGAAATGCTTGAAGTGATGGCAAAGCGCGGAGGCCCATTCACAGGCGTGGACGTACCGGAGTTTTATACGCTTATGGAGGCGCTCTTTACTCCCGAAGAAGCCGAGCTGAACAACGTGCTGGCGCGAAAACCGGCTACGGCTCAAGATATTGCCGGCAGAATAAACCGGGATGAAAAGGAGGTTACCGGGGTCCTCGAAAGAATGGTCGATAAAGGATTGTGCTTAGTCCTTCAGGGCGACGGCGCTCCGCTTTACCAGGGGATACCGTTCACGCCCGGCATCTTTGAGTATCAGTTCATATCCGGTGGAGAGACCGAGCATAACAAAAAGATTGCGGAACTGATCCATGCGTACGAGAAAGCCTGTGAGTCCGTGAAAGGCCCCGAGAAAATAAGTTATCCGGTGACTCGCGTGATCCCGGTAGCCAGGACCATCAAGGCCGGCAATGTCATTCACACTTATGATCAGGTCATGACCTATATAGACAAGTATGATTCAATCGGGGTGGGAACATGTTATTGCCGCCAGGCCGCCAAATTGCGGGGGGAAGACACCCACGGAATGCCGCTCGAAGTCTGCATGTGGTTCGGAGAACGCGCCGAACACCTCGTCCAGCGTTTGGGCGGAAGGCGAATAACCAAACAGGAGGCTAAAGATATCCTGGACAGTTGCGAGGAAGCAGGCTTGCTGCACATGAGCCGCAACACGACGGAGGATATTGATTTTATGTGCAACTGCGACCGCTACCACTGCGGTGTTGTCACCAATGTATTAAAGCAACCCAAACCCGCCCTGGTTTTCAATTCAGGATTTCAGCCCGTTTTTGATTCCGAGCTTTGCGTCTCGTGTGAAACCTGCATCGAACGGTGTCCTCCCCAGGCCCTGGCAATGGATGAAAATAATGTCCAGGTCCTCAACACAGATCTGTGTTTCGGGTGCGGCATGTGCGCTACCGGATGTCCGGAGGGTGCGGTCTCAATGGAAGCCAAACCGGGTTTTCCGGTCCCGCCCAAGACCACCAAAGATTTGGTGGCGGCGTTGAGAAGCTGTGCCGAAGGTAAAAGCTGATAAGTCTGGTTTCACGCGGAGACGCGGAGACGGAGGCCGGAAGGAGAGGAGCGAGGCCCCATAAGCGCTTAAATAAGAAACTAGACCTATACATGATTGCAATTTTCTACAGTGTTTCAAAATTAGCGTGTTAAGCCCTTAAAGGGCTGAATAATTAAGCCCAGGGTCAGTCCCGCGCCTCGCGGGACGCCACCCTGGGTGTGGAATTCCATAAATTTTTCTCTGTAGCCCGAAGGGCTTACATAAAATCCGCATTACAAAGTGCAACTGCGAACAATGGAGAATTTCTATGTAGCCCTTTCAGGGCAATGTATTTGGGGCGTTAAAACCCATGGTGGCGCTTCCGCTTCCCTGGGCTAAATTATGCAGCCCCGTTGGGGCATTGAGATTACAGGCAGCCTTCATGGACCTCTTATTTAAGCGCTTATAGAGCGAAGCTCCCGGCGGCTGCCGCCTGGGGTAACCTACACTGGTAGTCCCTATCGTCTTCATCTCCGGCAACCCCGCCGTTTGTAAGAAAACTGCGTTGCGCGGCGCTCAAGTGTGTCTGAAAAAATCTTGACTTCTTGAAACTTGCCTGCTATCAACTGCCGCACAATCCGGTGATGGAGTCCACCACAATTGCTCCGTTAAGCTGATGACTCCTGCAAAGTTGGTTTCGCGTTGACGCAGGGAATCAGAATGTCGGGGCAATGCTCATTTTTACCCTTATATCGCTTTCGCGCACCCTATCATAGAAAACCTTTTGGAAACATGCCCCGTCGGGCATTCCAGGACAGGTCCTGCGAATGCTGCATAGCGGTTGGTTCAGGCCACGGGCTTGCTGCGTTCGCTATGACATCTAAGTACCCGAGGAGATAAGGCTTATGATCGATAAGATCGTTTTCAACGTAATCCAGGTCATGGTCGTGATGGCGTTTGCCCCCCTGGTCAAGGGGATCCTCACCCGCCTCAAAGAAAATGTTCAGTCCAAGCGGGGACCGAGCATTTTCCAGCCATATCGCGATATCCGCAAGCTCTTGCACAAGGACGAAGTCGTCTCAATGGAGAGTTCGTGGATATTCCGTTTTACGCCTTACATCGTCTTCGTTACGCCGATCTTTGTCGCGCTGCTGATCCCGGTGCTCACGGGCTACCCGCTCTTTTTCGCCTTCATGGGGGATATGCTCGGGGGTGGGTTCATCCTGGCCCTTGGCGGTTTCTTCGCCACGCTGGCCGCCATCGACACCGGAAATCCATACGGCCCGATGGGCGCCAGCCGGACCCGGATGGTCGGGTTTCTCGCAGAGCCGGTCTTTATGATTGTTTTCTTTACCGTTTCCTTTGTCGCCGGCTCGACTATCCCTTATATCGTCCAAAAGCATTGGGTCACACCTTTGGCCAATTTCTTTGAACCTTCCCACGTCCTGCTGATGTTGTCTTTTTTGATGTTGATCATCGCTGAGACGGGGAGGATACCCGTAGACAATCCCAACGGGCACTTCGAACTGGCGATGGTTGATGAATCCAAGGGACTGGAATACTCCGGCCGGGGGGCGGCCCTCATGAAGTGGGGCGGATCGATGAAATTCTTTATCCTCTGCTGCATTTTTCTAAACGTCCTGGTCGCGCCCTGGGGGCTGGCGCAGACCCAGCACCTCTGGGACGTGCTTTTGTCGATTCCACTTATCCTGTTCAAGATATTTGTCTTCCTGCTTGTCCTGGTAGTCATAGAATCATCATTGGCCAAGTTGCGGCTTTTCCGCATCACGGAATTTTTGGGTGCGGCCTTCGCCACCGCCGTAGCGGCCATGATCACCAAACTCTTGATGATGTAGGATGTTGGAGGCAACGCATGCTTGACACAACGATGATAACCACAACCCTTGCCAAGTTGAACGCACTGGCCGGGGGTCTTTTCCTTTTGACCGCCTTTGCGCTGGTCGCCACGCGGCAGGTTTTGGCCTGTTTGCGGGTTTATATCGGGCAGTCTGTGCTGCTGGCGTTTTCGGCTGTTTTTCTGGGCGCCCTGCACGGCTCTGTCCATCTGTTCGTTGTAGCGGCCATCACCCTGGCTATAAAATGCATCCTCATTCCCTGGCTCCTTCGCAGGACGGTCGGAGAGGACATTTACGCCCGGCGCGAAATATCACAGATCCTGAACGTCCCGATGTCGTTGCTGATCGCCGTGGCAATCGCCTTTTTCGCTTACGCAGTGGCAACGCCCCTTCTGGCTGTTTCTTTGCATCCCAACGAAAGCATCAACCTGCCCATCGGCATGGCGGGGCTTTTCCTTGGCGCTTATACCATCTGTGTCAGGCGCGAGGCTATTCCCCAGCTCATCGGCATTCTGGCGATGGAAAACGGCGCCTTTTTCGCCGGTGTATCGATTGCTTCGGGCTTACCTCTCATCGCCGAGCTGGCGGCTGCGTTCGATGTCCTGATCATCGCTCTGGTGATGGGTCTGTTGACCCGGAAAATCCACAAATATATGGGAACTACGAACGTTGGCGAAATGACGTCCTTAAGAGAGGAGTAAACGTTTATGGAACTCTTGTACATCCTCTGTGTCCCTCTTCTGGCCGCCATCGGCTCGCTGATACCCAGAGTAAGAATATTGGCGCCGGGAATCACGCTGATCAGCTCCACGTCCGTGCTTATCCTGTCTGTGGAAACCGCTTTGCATACGATATCGGCAAAAGAAGTCGTTGCTGTACCCGGTTGGATTTCCTGCGACAGCTTCGGGGCACTGATCATCGTGCTTGTCGCCCTCGTGGGCTTTGCCGCAGCTATCTTCTCTTGGGGATATATCGACAGGATCAGCGAAACGCGGCAGGGGATAATAGTTCGTCCATATTATGCACTTTTCAACCTCTTTCTGGTCTCGATGCTGGCCGTGCCCCTGTTTTCTCAGGTCGCCCTTGTATGGATCGCCGTCGAGTTGACTACCCTTCTGTCCGTGTTTCTGGTCAGCTTCGCATCGACTCCCGAGGCGCTGGAAGCAGCGTGGAAATATGTCGTTTTAACCTGTATGGGCGCTGCAATAGCGCTTCTGGGTGTCCTCATGCTCTACTGGGGGATGAGCGGTGTCAGCCAGGAGCCCTTTACCTGGGCAGGACTGACTGCGGCCTCGTCAAATATGTCGCCGTCCCTTCTTAATACTGCATTCTTTTTTATTCTGATCGGCTTTGGCGCGAAGGTGGGACTGGTTCCACTGCACACATGGCTCCCAGATGCCCACAGCCAGGCCCCCTCGCCCATATGTGCGCTATTGTCCGGCGTTGAAACTACCGTGGTCCTTTACACCATCATGCGGCTATTCCCTCTTTTGCAGGGGACCCCTGCCGCCAACATGGGCATGTGGCTGGTGATCTTCGGCCTCGTCTCTGCGGGTGTGGCCGCCTTTCTCCTGATCCAGGCCAAGGACTATAAGCGGATGTTTGCCTTTTCCACGGTGGAGCATATGGGAATTATTCTTGTCGCTGTCGGGGTGGGCAGCTACGGGGCTCATTTCGGCGCCATGCTTCAGATCGTCGGCCATGGGCTTACCAAAGCGCTCTGCTTCTTCGCAGCCGGGATAACGATGTTGACAACCGGCAACCGGGACATAGGGTCGATTCGGGGACTGATCCGCATATCGCCGATCGCCGGATTCTTTTTAGTTTTGGGGGCGCTGGGCGTCGCCGGAGCACCGCCCTTTGCTTTATTTTTGAGTGAGCTCACCATCCTCAAAGCGGGACTGGCAAGCGGACAGTACTGGGTTACGGGTCTGCTGGCCACTTTTATCGTTATTGCCTTTTTCGGCATTCTTTTCCAGATAAATCACATGGTCTTCGGGAAACCGGCAACGATGTCGAAGACTACCCTGCCGGCGACATGCGTGGCCGCAGCGGTAATTATAGTGTTACCTGTGATCCTGCTTGGCGTCTATATACCGGGACCTGTTTACGACCTTTTGCGCCTTGCGGCGTATTCTTTAGGGAGGTAGAGTCCCATGGAAAATTCAATGGATGAGACGACCTTTCAATCTCTTCCCGATGCGGTGGCTAAACGCTGGCCTGGACAGGTCCAGGTTAATCTCGACGTCCGGAGATCGACCTGCCTGTTGACATGCGACAGCCGCCTGCTGCCGGATATCTGTGAGTGGGTTTGTTCAACCTCAGGCTTTAGATTCGCTACCTTGGTGGTTGAAGAAGAACCTGCTCAGTGGCTGTTGCGATATGTCTTTTACGGGAGATCTGGAATCGTACAGCTCCATATCCTCCTCCGGACAGCTAAGGAAAATGTTGCCATACCAAGCATCAGCGGCATCGTTCATGCCGCCGACTGGCATGAACGGGAAACGGAAGACCTCTTCGGCATTATCTTTACGGGCCATCCGCGGCTGGGCGATTTCGTTCTCCATGAGGAATGGCCCGAGGATGTAAAGCCCATGCGCTCGGCCTTTGACGCGCATCTTCCATACCGGCGCCGGGAATTGGACCCTGAATGGCGGCCCCACAGCATCGTCCAGTCGCCTGGGGCGTTTATGATGCCCATTGGTCCAGTCTATTCAGACGTCGCCGAATCGGCCCATTTCCTGCTCGAAACAGTGGGCGAAGATGTGATTCGCACAATCCCTCGCTTCTTTTATAAATATCGGGGAGTCGAAAAAATTTCAGAAGGCCTCCCGGTCGAGCAGGTCATTCTTCTGTCGGAACGCTTTTCAGGGACATCCGCTTTTGCTCACTCGCTGGCCTTCTGCCAGGCAGTTGAGGACATCGCCGGGGTCGATACGCCGCTACGGGCGAAAGCCCTTCGCATCGTCCTGGCCGAACTGGAACGGTTGCGTCACCATATTGCGGCCATTGCCGGTATATGCGGTTCAACGGCCCTCTCGGTAGCCACCAGCCAGGCCGGAATTCTGGAGGAAGAAATTTTGCGGCTTACCGGTTCCTTTACCGGGCACCGTTACCTCTTCGGCTTGAACAGACCCGGCGGACTAACGCGGGATTTCAACAATTCCACTTGTCTTCAGGTCGCCGATGATGCCGCGAGGCTCATTGAGCGACTCTTCAAGCTGAATGACATGCTGCGCTTCACCAGTAGTTTTCTTGACCGGATCGAGGAAGTAGGTATTGTCTCAAGAGAACAGGCGATCGCTTACGGATTGGTTGGACCCATCGCCCGGGCTTCCGGGCTCGCCCGCGACTTGCGCAAGGCCCTACCCTACTGTGGCTATGAAACTGTCGCATTTGATGTACCGGTTGAAACTGGGGGAGATGGTTACGCCCGCCTCAGGGTCCTTTTCCATGAGGCGGAACAATCCGCTCGGATTATCCGGAAAATGGCTGCAACTTTGCCTGACGGTGAGATTGCCGGGCCGTTCGAATACGCAGCCGGCGGCGCCCTCGGGTGGGTGGAAGCCCCACGCGGCGCAGCCTTTCACTGGGTCAGAATTACTGAGAGCGGCACAGTCGGCCGGTACCGTCTCACCTCACCATCCTTTATCAACTGGCATGGCTTTCATCTGGCCGCTGAGGATTTTGCATTTCAAGACTTTCCGATCATCATGGCAACTTTCGGACTCTCGAATGCCGAGTCGGATCGATAGGAGGAATGGAATGACCAAGTGGGTTTTGAAAGGACTAAAGACGGGAATCGTTACAACAGCCTATCCCGACCGTGATGAAGCGGCTCCGGGCGTTTCACCGGGGCTGCCGGGTAGCGGCCTGGCGTTCGACGAAGAATCTTCTAGCGATGCGGAAAGGTGTCCCACCCAGGCATTCATTCGTGACGGACAACGCCTCTGGGTGGATTACCGGAGATGCGTACATTGCTTTCGGTGTGCTCCGGGCCGACAGGGTTCGACTCAATGGCAGGGTGGTTACGAGTGGGCTGGGCGCCTATCGGATGCCCGAAATAAAGGTCCAGAGCTGGGGGAGGTCTTTCAAACATCCCTGCACATCCGTGTAGTCGATGCCGGGGCTTGCGGCGCCTGCCTGAGTGAAATCGAACAGCTCAACAAACCTTACTATAATATCCACCGTCTGGGGTTTTTCATCACGCCGACCCCCCGGGACGCGGATGTGCTGCTCGTCGCCGGTCCCGTCACGGACCACATGCGGATGACCCTGAAAAAGGTATATGAGGCGATGCCAACCCCGAAAAAGGTGGTCGCAGTCGGCGCATGTGCGCTTTCTGGCGGCGTTTTCGGGCCGAGCTTCATTTCCGGTGCAGGTGTATCCGATATCATTCCCGTCGACGTGGCCGTTCCAGGGTGCCCGCCTCCGCCGCTGGCCCTCATCCATGGTCTCCTGGTGATGGTAGACAGAAAGCCATCGGCCTCATGGCTATCAACCACGCCGGTGTCGGGAGGTAAAGAAGATGTTTGAGACGAACAGCCTTTTCATCCTGTTTCTCCTGCTTTGCGGCATCGGCGCAGCCGTCTCCGCTGTGACGCCGGGACGGCGTAACCCGACGGTTCTCTCCTGGATCGCCTCGGCTTCCGCAATAGCGATTCTGTTGGCCAGCGGAGATACACTGTTCTTTGGACACCCATTTCAATTGCGCCTGTGGGATCTCTTTTCATTCGGCCCCCTGGCTCTCCGGATGGATCGACTCTCAGCGCTGTTCGTTTTCGTGACGGCTTTGGTCTACCTGCCCGTGTCCATTTACTCGGCAGCTTACATGAAAGAGTACCTGGGCCGTTACAGTTTGAGGAGCTTCGGCATCTACTATCACCTCCTCTTTGCTTCGATTGTCTTGCTCCTTGTCGCCGCCGATGTCGTTACGTTCCTGTTCTGCTGGGAACTCATGTCGATTCTCTCTTACCTGCTCGTGAATTATAAGCACGAAGATGAATACAATACTCAGGCCGGTTATCTCATGCTGGCCATGAGCGAAGCCGGAACGATCGCCGCCGCCCTGGCTTTGCTTCTGCTAGCCGGGACGTCCGGTAAGCTTGATTTCGCATCGTTGAAAGCGGCATCCACCGGTATGAGTGAGCCGGTGCGCTGGGCCGTATTTCTCCTGTCCTTTTTCGGCTTTGGGGTCAAGGTTGGCCTGGTGCCGAGCAACATCTGGCTTCCGCGCGCCCATCCGGCAGCGACGGGGAATGTGTCGGCGCTTTTATCCGGTGTGATTCTGAATCTCGGCCTGTACGGCATCCTGCGGGTCAACGCAGATATGCTTCCTTTAAATCAAGTCGCACCCGGCATCATCGTTTTGATCGTGGGGACAATTTCCGCTCTCGTAGGCATTCTCTACGCAACAACAGAGAATGATATGAAGAAGATGCTGGCCCACAGTTCCATCGAAAATATGGGAATTATGACTGCCGGTCTCGGGGCCGGGTTCGTGTTCATGACCTCGGGACATCCAGTATTGGCGGGCATAGCCTTCACGGCAGCCCTTTATCATATGACCAATCACGCCCTTTACAAGGCTCTCCTGTTCCTTGGCGTCGGCGCCGTGGACGCCAGCATTGGCCATCGCGACATGGATCGCCTTGGCGGTTTGATCAAAGTCATGCCGTGGACAGCCTTTTTTGTTCTTGTCGGCGCCCTGTGCATTGCCGCTCTGCCTCCCTTCAACGGCTTTGTAAGCGAGTGGCTGACGTTGCAGACTATGTTGAGGAGCGCCGTCCTTTCGTCAAAGGCTGTGAAGATTGTCTTCGCTCTTTGCGGCGCCGCCCTGGCGCTAACGGCTGCTTTGGCCGTGACTTGTTTCGTGAAGGCCTTTGCGATGAGTTTTCTGGGTGTTTCGCGATCGCAATCAGCCAAAACAGCCATTGAAGTGAAACCCTTCATGCGGGTTCCGATGGGGATGTTGGCCCTTTGCTGTCTTCTACTGGGCATCTTGCCGACCTATGTGATCCCTGTTCTGGATGAGGCAATCACACCCCTGACTCATGAAAGCGTCTCGAACGCTCTGGTGCCGCCTTTTTTTACCATTACCCAAGGCGATGCAAAGTTTAGCGACGCCTTTATCGGGGAATTTCACGATCTCGGCGCCCAAACCGGCCGAGGTTTACTACCCGGTCGAGGGTTGGTAGTCCTGCATCAGGGCACAGAGAAAAACCCGGTTGTTTTTGCCATGTCAACATCGTACAGCTTCGTCGTCCTCGTCTTGCTTTTGGGCGGCGCTTTTGTGGTCGTACGGAGAGTGACGAAGGAAAGGACGGTCAGCAGACGTCCGGCCTGGGACGGCGGGTTGCGGCGGTTAATGCCGGAGATGACCTACACGGCGACGGGTTTTTCCAATCCCGTTCGGGTGATATTCGAGGCCGTCTTTCGACCTTCGACATTCGACGACCGCAAAGAAACGATTGCCGGACATTTCCGCATGGCGATCAAAAACGGCCGGGAGCAAGTCCATATTGTGGATCGGTCTGTCTTTCTACCCATCGTCAAGGCAATTCAGTGGGCGGCTTCGCTCCTGGGTCGCATGCATACCGGCAGCGTTAATATCTATGCGGCCTACGTACTGATCAGCCTCTTCATCGTCCTGATGATCCAAGGATTAATGCGGTGATGTGATTTGAGTTCTTGGTGATGGAGTCCGCCGGACCACCCGAGAGGGTTGATGACTCCTGCTGAAGTGAACAGCTTCCTGCGGGAGACCGATGGAATTTCTTTTCAGAAGCCCCCGTGGAAGCATCTGCGGGGGCTTTTTTGATGCTCCGGGGAGGAAGTGAGATGAGTCAAAAGATTACCGAGGTCCGTGCGCTGGAAATCCTGGATTCCCGTGGGAATCCCACCATCCGTGTAATCGTTGCTTTAGATAACGGAATAACGGCCCAAGCTGCTGTTCCATCCGGCGCTTCGACCGGCGAAAATGAAGCCATCGAGTTGCGCGACGGGAATGCGAAACGGTACGGTGGCAAAGGGGTCCTAAGGGCCGTCAACAATGTCGAGCAAAAAATCGCTCCAACGCTGATCGGCCAAAACCCGGCTAACCAGGCTGCAATCGATTCCATGTTAATAAAACTCGACGGAACACCCAACAAGAGCAACCTGGGTGCAAACGCGACCGTTGGCGTTTCCATGGCTGTGGCCAGGGCTGCGGCAATCAGCGCGGGGCTTCCACTCTATTCCTACCTTGGAGAAACAGGTCTGGTGAAAATGCCGGTCCCCATGATGAACGTCTTGAACGGCGGCAAACACGCCGACAACAGCGTTGATTTTCAGGAATTCATGATCGTGCCTGGCGGAGCGCCAAGCTTTAGGGAAGCTCTCCGGTATGGGGCTGAAACGTTCCATGCCTTGAAGGGGGTTTTGAAAAAGAGGGGCTATTCCACCAATGTCGGGGATGAAGGCGGATTCGCACCCGATCTAAAAAGCAACGACGAGGCTTGCGAAGTAATGCTGGAAGCGATCAACGCTGCGGGATACCAACCGGGGAAGGACATTAGTATTGCCCTTGATCCTGCTGCCAGCTCCTTTTTCGATTCAGGGATCTATTACCTGAATAAATCCGGACAGGGAAAGAAGACAAGCGCCGAAATGACGGAGCTTTATAAAAATTGGATCGAAAAATATCCAATCGTCTCAATCGAAGATGGACTAGCCGAAAATGACTGGGAGGGATTCAGGGAGCACACTGCAACATTGGGCGACAAAATCCAAATCGTCGGAGACGACAACTATGTGACCAATACCCGGTATATTGAACGCGGCATTGCAGAGAAAACCACCAATGCCGTACTCATCAAGCTAAACCAGATCGGGACCGTGACCGAGACAATCGAGGCCATTCGGCTTTGTAGAAAAGCCGGTTGGGGGTACGTCATTTCTCACCGCTCAGGGGAGACCGAGGATACCTTCCTGGCCGATTTCACCGTGGCCATGGGCGGGGGGCAGATCAAGACAGGGTCTGTTTGCAGAAGCGAGAGAATCGCGAAATATAACAGGCTCCTCGAAATAGAGGCCGAACTCTGGCCGGGTGCGGTGTTTGAAAATCCGCTAAAAGCATATTGGCCTTCTGATTAAGTGGCGGGTTGCGGGTATGCACGGCAATCGAAAATTTCTTCTGGGACATCATAAGAGCGGCATTGAAACCACGCTCGGGCTTCTTGATGAGGCCCTCCTGGAATTCGAGGCGTGGGCTAACGGCCGCGAAAACAGCTCAGTCTTGTACCGGGAGCGCAATACCCTCTCAAAAGATCAGCGGGAAAGAATTTCGATCCAGGTGCAAAAGATCAGGACACTTCTTGCTGAGATTCGGGATGATCTCGATCTGCGCACAATGACCGGTAACGCCGCAAAATCAATTTTGGGCCAGTGTTCAGCCTTATGGGTAAGCCTGGTGGAACTCGAAGGCGAACACCTGGGGCGTTACGGCAAACCACCGGATGGACTAGCCGAGTATCTGGACCCCAAGACAGCTCAGTTGATTGATTCGGTTAAAGAGATTTCCAGAATCGCCGCCGAAGACTGAGGTTTGAAAACTGATAAGAACCGTCGGCTCATGAAGAATTGAGGTTAGGCACATGGAGACGGAACCGGTTCCCGACCTCTCCAGCTTCAAACATTATACTCGCGCGAAGCAGACCATCGCCCACGAGGTCCGTACTCTTTCAGATTTCTTGCGAAAGCGCTTGGGCGATAGAGAAGCGGATGAATGCCGGCAGTTGATGGTCAAGCTTGCGGAAGACCGGTTTACGCTGGCAGTTGTGGGCCAGTTTAAACGCGGCAAGAGTTCTCTCATGAATGCCATCATGGGGCGGGACATCCTTCCCACAGGGGTCCTGCCGCTTACATCGGCGATTACTGTGTTGAGATACGGCCCCAGGGAAAAGCTCACCATTTTTAGTGAGGGGGTTTCTTACCCCCGGGAAGTGCCTGTTTCAAAGATCGCAGAGTATGTGACCGAGAAAGGCAATCCGGGAAACGCAAAGAAGGTGAATCGAGCCTTTTTGGAATTACCCGTTCAGTTTCTTCGCAGGGGCCTGGAGTTCGTTGATACTCCGGGTATTGGTTCTGCCATTGAGGCCAATACGGCAACCACCTATGATTTTTTGCCTCAGAGCGACGCCGTGGTTTTCGTGACCGGCGTGGATACACCACTAACGCGGGTGGAAACCGATTTTCTACAAAGCATCCAAGAACACGTGCGCAAGGTCTTTTTTGTAGTGAATAAGATTGATCTGGCCGCTGACGACGAGCGGCAGGAGATCATGGAATTCATTTCCGAAACATTGAGGCGGCAAATCCGGGCTCAGGAACTGAGGATTTATCCGGTCTCCTCGACGATGGCTTTGGCATCAATCCTTGCAGGAAAAGAAGATGGCTACGAGAAAAGCGGCGTAAAGGCCCTGCAGGAGGCCCTCTCCGGTTTTCTGGCAGGCGAAAAAAGCGAAGTGTTCCTGGTTTCGGTGCTGGACAAGGTGCTTCTTTTAACGAGAAAGGCATCCGGGGGGATGCGTCTTTTGAAACTGGCAGGAGAGGTTTCGGAAGAAGAAATCCGGGAGAAGACTGCAGCTCTGGCCGAGCGATTTCAATCGCTTCGCGAAGCCCGAGAGAGGTCGCTGATTGAAGCCAGGGAGCGGATCATCTCATGGGCCGAAGAGAGGATTTCATCCGAAGCGGCCTCATTTCTGGCTGTTGAGACCAGTGCTCTGGTAGAAAACCTCGATGAAACTCTGCTTCAATCGAGCTGGCAGCCTTCCTTTAAGATGGTGCAGGACTTTGCGCGACATGCAATACTGCGTCTGCTCGAAGACATCGATGAATGGGCAAAACAGCAAACCGAGCGCTTCAATCCCGAGCTTCTTGAGGTATTGGGCAATGAATGGGCGAGGATTGAGCGGGAATTGCAAAAGATTCCGGTTTCTG
>Ga0187879_10000645_pt1 | contig 23163 bp, 19 predicted proteins | sample June2016WEW_19_1_FD_132423 | JGI IMG/M metagenome (GOLD analysis project Ga0187879, IMG submission 132423) | Peatland microbial communities from SPRUCE experiment site at the Marcell Experimental Forest, Minnesota, USA - June2016WEW_19_10 | ecosystem: Environmental > Terrestrial > Soil >... | reverse complement strand
TGGCACCGCCTGCTCGAAGGCAATCCCGATCTCACCGAAATCATCTCGCTCGACAAGAAAAGCGCCGGCGGTCTCATCGGCACCATCCGCAGATTGCGCGCTGCCCGCTACACCTGCGCAATCGATTTTCAAGGCCTCTACAAATCCGCGCTCCCAGCTTTCGCGTCGGGCGCACCGCGCCGCATCGGATTCGCCAGCACCTACGCCCGCGAAGGTTTTGCCTCGTTGCTATACACCGATCGCGTCAATCCGCGCGGTGCCCACAAAGTGGACCACAATCTCACACTCGCCGAAGCTGCGGGCGCGGTCGTTCGCAGCGCTTCTCTGCGATTTCCTTTGACCCCACGCCTGGAAGATGAGAAACAAGTGACGCAAGATCTCGCCCGCCAGGACATTGCGGATTTCTACGTGTTAAATCCGGGCGGCGGCTGGCGCTCGAAATGTTGGCCCCCTGAACGCTACGGTGAACTGCATCACCGCCTAGCCGCGCAAAATAGCTGGCGGGGAATTGTCAGTTTTGGTCCCGGAGAAGAACTTTTGGCGCAAGAACTTATCAGTGCGGCGGGATCTCGTCCGCCCGTTGCCATTCCCTTCGGTCTAGGTCCGCTGATGGCATTGCTGCGCCGCGCAAAATTCGTAGTCTCTGCGGACACAGGCCCTCTGCATCTCGCGTCCGCGCTTGGCACACCAGTCGTCGGCCTCTACGGCCCCACCGATCCCGCGCGCAACGGCCCCTATGGCGGCCGAAATGTCGTCATTCGCAATCCCAGCAAGAGCGAAACGACTTATCGCCGCGGCGCGTCCTATTCTTCGCCCATGCTTTCGATCACCGTAGACCAAGTCGCCGACGCAGTTGCACATCTCATCAGCAGCGCGAAATCCTGAGGCCCGCGAGTGACCACCAAATCAAGCGAACTCGTCGCCGCCCAACCCAGAAAATTCTGGATGCGCTGGCGCGTGCGCATCGGCTATCCCGTAGCGGTGCTGTACTGGCTCCTGGCCAAACCCACGCATCACTGGATCGCCATGGGTGCAGCCGTCGCCGGTTTCGGCATTCTCATCCGCGCCATCGCCGCAGGGCATCTCAGCAAAGATCGCGAGCTAGCCACTGCCGGCCCCTACGCCCGCACGCGCAATCCGCTCTATCTGGGCAGCGCATTTCTGGCTGCCGGATTCGCCATCGCCGGTCATTCCTGGTGGGCTGGCAGCCTCATCGCAATTTATTTCGCGGTGTTTTATTACGCCGTGATGCGCAACGAAGAACAAGACCTGCGCGTCCGATTCGGCACGGTCTTCGACGAGTACGCCGCAAGAGTCCCGCTATTCCTACCAGATTTTTTCGGCTCGGGGTACATGCAACACCCGGAGACCAAATCGGATCAGGCATTCTCGTGGCAACTCTACCGCCGCAATCGCGAATACAAAGCCTTGATCGGCACCATAGCCGCTCTGGCGGTAGTGTGGCTCCGCATGTGGCTGCAACGCCGCTACGGCTATTAGTTAACTGGGAAGGGAACTGCGTAACGATTGGCAGGGCTCACTGCAACCGATAAACCGCATGCATCACGCGCTGAAATTGCGGGCGGTAAATCAAATCAAACGCGCGCTCTTTCCCGGGAAACATATCCAGCGCAATCTTGCGCGTCTCCGCGACCATCTGCGCTGCGTCCTCCGGAGACAAATCTCCACCGGCAATCGTTTCCAGAGTAATATGCACCAGGATGCGCAGCCTGCGAATGCGGCGGCTCTCTTCGTCAATCTCTTGCTGCGTGGGCTGAACCGAGGGGTCGTCCATATTTGACCGTGGCTACGGAAAACTAGTATGGACCCAAGACCCGGAGGGGCACAATAGTACTGTGGCACTGTTTTTGAGGAGCCTGACATGCCCGAGGAATATTCGAACGAACGCGTAGTGATCGCGCACATGGCCGAAAACGCCACCGAAGCCCTGGTTATCCGCGGCCTGCTGCAAAGCAAAGGCATCCAGTCGCCGGGCTCCGTTTCCACCGACCCTTTCCCGATCCCTGAAAATCCGGAAGGGCCGCACAACGTCGAAATCTTCGTCCTGGAATCCCAGGCTGACGAAGCGCGCAAAATCATCGCTGAATATCAGTCCGCCAATAACGTCTCACTCGAAGATTCCGACAGCTCCGCCGATTCCAGCAACTAAAGCGCCTTCTCCCGTCCGTTGCGTGGTTCAGCTAGCGGCCCCGCTTCGCGTCGCTGCTGACAGGCCCAACTGCGCGTTCGCCTCGCCTGCACCGTAATCCAATTTCGGATACCAGTCCGTCCCGCGCCCCTCTGGTGTGTAATCGAAAACGTTCCACACCGGCCAGATCATATCTACATGGCGCTGATTCTGTCCCGGCTCCGCCGGCGCGAACAACAGTTCCGTGCCGTACGTGTCATAAATCCTCCCATCACGCCGAGAAAACACGCTCAAGGAAGGTATTTGCTTCGCGTCAGCCGTCTCCCCGTGATAATCGTGGTCGTAAGAATTGCCGACGGAAGACAGCAGTCGCAGGTTCCGCCAGCCGCGTCCGCGCGCGAATGACCGTATCCTCTCCCATGGAGATTTCGCGACCACCACCAAATTGATCCGGTCGTTCACGTGCGGCGCCGCTCCGTTCAATCCATCCAGGATTGAAGTGCAAGAAGTGCACGCCGACTTCATTTCCGGCCCGTACATCAAGCTGTAAACAACCAAGGAATCCTTGCCCGGCCGGAATAATTCCGAAAACCGCGTCTTCCAGGCCGTCAGCGCATCCTGCGGATCGGTCGCTCCCTCATCGAACACGTAGTCCTCTGGAATCGCCCGGCCCAGTGGAAGCTTGCGGCGCAAGGCAGCGATTTCCTCTATTTGTCTGCGCAACTTGATTTCGCTCTCAAGCAATTCGTTGCGTGCTTCCCGATAAGCATCGCTCTCGCCGGGAAAACCAACGGAATGTAAGGCAGCAGTCATGGATCCACCTCCAAAGCCAGCATCTGAGCACTTCCAAACCGAATTGTTAAGTAGAGATTTATTTTCTGGGCCGCGCGGCAAATCGCCACATGAACCCAGCTCCGCGAATCGGAAGGGGCGGGCGGGAGCTGCCACGCTGTTGGCGGACGCAAATGGCTGAACGTAAGCCTAAAAGCAAAGTCAACTACGCCCGCCTGAAAAGGCAGGCGGCCGCTAGAAAGGAAAATTCAAGGACAACTGAAACCGCCAAGTGCCGGCGAGACTCGCGCCTACCGGCAAGCAGGTCGGCGCTACGAGAGCAAAGGCAACATCAACTGCGCTTGCGTAGCCGAACGAGGGTCTCCATGTGGAAGGTCTGAGGAAACAGATCGAACAGATGCACTTCTGTGCAGTCATATCCGGCGTTGCCAAATAAAACCAGATCGCGCGCCAGCGTCGGCGGCTCGCATGAAACGTACGTCATCCGCGCGGGCCGCAGCCTGCTCAGGCGCTCGACTGATTCGGGCGTCATACCAGCTCGCGGCGGATCGAGCACCACTAATTCCGGTCGCTCCTTGTTGCGCTTCAAAAATTGCTCCACTTCCGCCGAACGCACTTCGATCGAGCCTTTTCCGCGCGTATTCGTTTCCAAATCGCGCGCCGCCGCCGGATTTGATTCCACGGCCAACACTCGGGCGAAGCGCTTCGCTAGCGGAATTGAAAATAATCCCACGCCGGCGAAAAGGTCGATTGCAAATCGTCCGACCTCTTCGCGCTCCACCACCTCCCGCGCCAGTTCCTCGACCAAGAACCGGTTCACCTGAAAAAAGGAAAAATGCCCCACGCGATACGAAATACCACCTACGGCATAGTCCACGAATCCCGGCCCGTACAATTCCATGCGGTCGTGGCTCGGATCGTGGAACAACAAACTGGCGATCTCCGGCACGACTCGTCGGAATGTTTCCGCGTGCTCGCCCGCCCGCGAAGGAAAACCCGCGAATGTCGCCGTCAGCAGGACCTTCGCGTCCGCCGCATCCACGAACGCCTCAATCTCCCGCAGTCCCCGCGGCAAAGCGCTAGCCGCCAGCGCCGCACGCAAAGAAAGCAACGTCTTCAGCAGCAGCGGCGAGATGATCGAACAATCTTCCACCACGCACAGTGCCGTCGAATTCGCGCGGAAATATCCGATGCCCAGCTTGGCCCCACCATCCGCGCCAGTTTCTGGCGTCGCTGCATCGCCGTCCGAAGTTTCCAGCGGCCGGACCTTCCACTGCGCGCGGTTACGATAAGCCCACGGAGGAGAGCCGTGCGTCGTGATTTCCCCGGCCCACTCAATCTTCCCAATGCGCCGCAAAGTCTCGCGCAAAATCTCGGCCTTGAATTTCAATTGCGCTTCATAAGGTATGTGCTGGTAATCGCATCCACCGCAAACGCCGAAATGCGGGCAGCGCGCGGCCACACGTTCGGGCGCCGCCTGCAGAACGCGCTCGACCCGGCCGCGCACAAATTTCTTCTTCTGCTCGACGGCTTCGACAGCCACGCGTTCGGCCGGCAGCACAAACGGCACAAAGACGGTAGAGCCCTCGTGATGAGCCAGCCCTTCGCCGCCGTAAATCAATTTCTCAATCGTAATGTCCAAACGAATTCACCTCGTTATCCGCCGCCTGCTGCACAGTTGAGTCGCTGCGCCGAAACTCGGTCCAGCGCCGTAGGCGCGGCAGAAGTTAGCCCAGGCCGGAAGGCCTGGGAAATCACGCGAGAAAAAACCGGAGCGCCGTAGGTGCGACACAAGCTTCGGCATAATTGTTGGCTCGAGCTGCAATGGGACAAGAATCGCCTGAAACGATTCGCGGCGCCGGATTGTTCAGCGCACCTCTAAGTCAAATAAAAAAGGCTCAACCGCGGCACATCAAAATGCTCGAACAACCGCTTCTGCGTATATTGCCTTTCCAGCTGAGTCAATTGCTCCGCGGACATCTTACGCCGATAGGGTGCCAGCGATCGGTCCATTTCGCGCCGCATCACGAGCAACGCCTCTTCGTCAGCGTCCGCCGCGAGCGCCGCTGCCAATTTTTCCTCGAGCACCGTCATCCGCCGTTCGAAATCTTCCAGATCCAGCGCTTCGGGCGCGTCCAGCAGCGACAAAGCATCATCGAGCTTCTGCGCGGTCTCGTCAAAGCGCACAGCCAATCCAACACCAACAGCCGCTCCGGTTTTTGCGCGCAATTTCCCGGCAGCCGCCCGCAAACGCGCTGCATTCCGCTGCAGATATTTTCGCAACTCGTCGCGCGAGAATGGTTCTTCCGTCGCGCGCGATGATTTCACTTCTGGCCCCGTGCCCGCAGCCGCCTCCGCCGCTTCCTGGGCGGCGTCGAGCACCGCGTCCACACAATACGCCAAACTTTTTAGCTGCCGCCCGCCCGCAGCCCTCCGCGAACGCGCCCAACTCTCAAACGCGCGGTCGATCCCCTTGAGCACCGCGCCAATCGGAATCCCCGCCTTCTGCCAGGTCTCCAGAATCGCCCAATCCAAGGGAGACACGAGCAGATGCGCCCCGCGCTTCCGCCAAAAATATTCCTCGATCTCTGTAAAATAATTGAAGTAGTTAAACGGTTCCATGAGGGAGAGTAAATTCCCGTAAGCCTAGCCCACTTTGGGGTGCGGCGACTCGCCGCCGCTTTCGCAACAACGTTAGACTCAGCGCGCCCAAGCTAGGCGAGGCTTGCCTCGCCCACTCAATCGCGGATCGAAGGCGCAATGTTTGTCGACACCGCGAGCCGCAGAAAGAATTTGCGAGCCCTTCGCACATCCGAATCCACCGCCGCGTGAACACTAACCCCTGGGCCGGCCCGCCGGCGCCGCCTTCTTCTGCGCGGTCTCCTGATTCCGATCCCAAATAATCCGCAACCCTTCCAGCGTCAAAAACTCATCCACCGTCTCAATATGCCGCGAAGCCCCGCCAATCAAAGCCGCTTGGCCTCCAGTGGCCACTACCTTCGTCTTCGCCCCCATCACCTTCTTCATGCGGTCCAAAATTCCATCCACCAAATCGGTGTAGCCATAAAAAAGCCCTGCTTGCATTGACGCCGCCGTATTCGTCCCGATAATTTTCCCCGGGTCCTTAATCTCCACACGAAACAACCGCGCCGCGCGCGCAAACAGCGCGTCTGCTGAAATCCCAATTCCCGGCGCGAGCACTCCGCCCATATATTCGCCGCGCGCCGAGACTGCATCAAAATTAATCGCCGTCCCGAAATCCACGATGATGCATGGCCCGCCATATTTTTCGAATGCCGCGACACTATTGACGATGCGGTCCGCGCCCACTTCCTGCGGGTTATCGTACATCACCGGCATCCCCGTCTTGATTCCCGGCTCGACAAACAGCGCTGTCTTGCCGAAATATCGTTCCGCCATTCCCGCCAGCCGCGAATTCAATTGCGGCACCACGGAACTGATAATCACTCCGCCGATTTCGCTCGGCTCGAGAGCCGCCAAAGTAAACAGATCGCGCGTCAGAATGCCGTATTCGTCTTCCGTCTGCTCGCGCGCCGTCGTCAGGCGCCAGTTCGCCACTAATTCTTTGCCGCGAAAAACTCCCAACACTGTGTTCGTGTTGCCCACGTCCAGCGTCAGCAGCATCAATCGGCCTCCGCGACGTCGCCGGAAAGAACTAGCTCGATCCCGCCGCCATCGTCGCGCAGCACACGCAACACGCCGCTCGGCTCTAGGCCCGCCGTGCTTCCCGTAAAAGTTTCCCGCGCCGTCGTGATGCGCACGCGCTTCCCTTGAAAATAGCTGGACACTTCCGCGAAGCGCCGCAGAATCGGCGTCGCGCCTTCGCTGAGGAACTGATTGTAGTAGCGATCCAGGTGGCGCAGCAACCGTATCAGCACTTCCAGCCGCGAATGCACCTTTCCCGTTTCCATCCGCAGTGAGGTCGCCATGTCTTCCAGGCCTGGCGGCATCTTCGTCTGATTCACGTTTATCCCGATACCCACCACCGCGTAATGCATTCGGTCCGGTTCGGCGTGCATTTCGGTGAGGATTCCCGAAAATTTCCGCCCGCGCACCAGCAAATCGTTCGGCCAACGTATATCCGGCGCGGCGTCCAGTTCCTCCGCGGCCGCGTCCCGCGCCGCCAGGCCCGCCACCAGCGTCAGCAGCGGCGCATGAGCCGGGGGAATCGGCGGCCGCAGCAAAACCGTGCAGTGAATCCCCGCCGATTTCTCCGAAACCCATTTCCGCCCTGCGCGCCCGCGCCCCGCTGTCTGTTCTTCCGCCAGCACCACCGCGCCATGCGGCTCGCCCTGCTCGCCCAGCTGCATCGCCACGGTATTCGTCGAATCAATTTTAAAAAAATGATAAATGCGCCGCGCAAACGGCGTGCCGTACAAGCGATGGCTCAAAAGTTGCGCCGCCAGAATGTCCGGAGCCCGCTCGATGTGGTATCCCGTCGCCGCATGTCCCTTCACGCGCACGCCCACTTCGCGCAATTTCTCAATCCAGCGCCACACCTGCTGCCGCGTCACCCCAATTTCCTTGGCGATCTTCGCCCCGCTGATCACAATCGTCGAATTCTCGGCGAGCAAAGTCAGCAACGCGTCCAAACGCCGGTCCGTAGTCCCCGGCAAATTAGCCATCCGTTTTGTAGCCATGTGGACTGAAAAGCATACGCGACGGGTGCGCCGCCGACAAGCCGCGTCCGCAACTCGCAAGAGGAGTCTCAGGGATCGTGGCTTTAGCAAATCCGTCCGAGTCTTCGCCAGCTATAATTCCGGCCGAACTACATCGCCAACATTTTGCGAGTCGCAGATTTTTTGCAATCACCAGTAAGCCTGTGATACACGTAGCGGCCATGCTACGTACTCACGCCTGCGTTTTAATATTGTTGCTGCCACTGATGGTGGCGAGCACAGCAGAAACGACGGACTTCAGTGGCTCGTACGCTTTCACCCCGGCGAAACATGCTTCCAAAACGGCGAAGGACATCACCGAGACATTGACCGTCATGCAGACCGCGACCGACATTGTGGTTACCAGGGTCGCGAACGGCAAGTCGTACACGAACACCTTTCCGCTCGACGGCAGAGACGGAATTTACTATACCGAAAATCACACAAAGGGAACCTGCAAGGGACACTTCAAAGGTAACCAGCTCTTCTTGGATGCAACTATCGCGACTCGTCCTCTTGAAAATGGGCTTGTCGTGATAATCCGCTTCAAAGAACGTTGGCAGCTATCGCCTGACTTGAAAACTTTGAAGATCCACGAGGAGGCCGAGAATCCGCAGCTGTCCTTCAGCGCTATAGAACCTTGGACTGATATTTACACTCGCAACTAGCCTAGCCGCAGCTCGAACGCGACTCGTTCGGAGTCAACTGTTCCAGTTGCTTTAAGCGCTCCAGCAATTTCTGATACTCAATTTCGCGCCCAGCCAAGGTCCCCTTCAAATCCTCCACAATCTTCGCCGGAGCTTTGCTCAAGAATGCCTCATCCGCCAGCCGCGCCTTCTTCGACTCAATATCCTTCGCCAGCCGCTCGTTCTCTTTTTTCAGCCGTGCAATCTCCACTTGCTTATCCACTGCCTCGTCGTACGTGATGCGCAAGTCAAATTGTGACGTTGAGCGCACCGCCGCGCCGGTCGCCTCCAAGTGTCCGGTGGAAGTCTGCAGCCCGGAAAGATTCGCCAATTGCAACAATGGCACCAGGTTCGCTTCCACCAGCTTCCGAACCGCCGCGTCGCTCGTTGAAAAATCCGCCGCCACCTTCTTCTTCTGATCCACCTTCATTTCCGCGCGAATATTCCGCGCGGCCGCAATGATTTCCTGGATCAACGCCATGTCGCCGTCGGCACCGGCGTCAATCCAATCCTCGCGCCGAGAAGGGAACCGATCCAGCGCGATGGAGCGCGCTCCCTCCGGCTGCGGCAGCTTATGCCACAATTCCTCAGTCAAAAACGGCATCACTGGATGCAACAGGCGCAGCGCTGCGTCCAAAACCGCGAAAATATTCCGCCAAGCCGCCAGCGCCATTTCGCGGTCCGCCGACGAAAGCTGCGGCTTCACCCACTCGATGTACCAATCGCAAAAATCGCCCCAGAAAAAGTGGTAAATCGTCTGGCAAGCCTCATGAAAACGAAATTCATCCAGCGCCTTGCCCGCTTCTGCCGCAGCAGCCGCCAACCTCGAAAAAATCCAGCGGTGCACCAACTCGCCCTCGCCCTTCACGGCATAAGGCGCCGCCGCGCGCACAGCCGGTGCCGCCAATTCTTCCAAACTAAATCCCACCGCAGTTTCCGCCTTCTCCAAATTCATAAACAAAAACCGCGCCGCGTTCCAAATCTTGTTCGCGAATGCGCGCGCGCCCAGAATTCGGTCCTCGGTCAACGCGATATCGGTCCCGGGTGCGGCCATGCTTGCCAGCATGTAACGCATCGCATCGGTGCCGAACTCCGCGGTTAATTTCAGTGGGTCCACGCCGGTGCCCTTGGTCTTGGACATCTTCGCGCCTTCCGCCGTGCGCACCAGCGAGTGCAAGTACAGTCTACGGAAGGGAATTCGCTCGGCTTCCGTTGCACCCGACGCCAGATGCAACCCCAGCATGATCATTCGCGAATCCCAGAAAAATAAAATGTCATACCCGCTGATCAACAAGCTCGTCGGATAAAATGCGCGCAAGTCCGGCGTATCGTCCGGCCAACCCAAAGTCGAAAACGGCCACAGGGCTGAGCTGAACCAGGTATCCAGCACATCCGGATCCTGCGTCAATTTCCCGTTGCCTGCCGCCCCGCACTTCGGACACTTCGTCGGCACTCCCGCAGCTCGCGCGTGCCCATCCACAATTTCGACGCTCGAATCCGTCGCCGGAACCATCTCCTTGCAATCCGCGCAATGCCAGATCGGAATGCGATGCCCCCACCACAGCTGCCGCGAAATGCACCAATCGCGAATATTTTCAAACCACTGCAGCAGGATCGTCCGCTGATTGTCAGGCACCACCTCAATTTTCGCCGCCGGACCGAAAGCGCCTGTCACCGTCTTCCGCGCGCCCTCCGCCAGCGGCTTCATCTTCATGAACCACTGCGTCGAAACGCGCGGCTCCACAATCGCCTTGCAGCGGTCGCAGGTCCCCACCGAATGCGTGTGTTCGGAAATGTGATCCATCAAACCGATTTCTTCCAGGTCGGCAATCACGCGCGCTCGCGCCACGAAGCGATCGAGGCCGGCATATTTCCCCGCGGCCTCGTTCATGTGCGCCTCATCGGTCATCACATCAATCTGCGCGAGGTTATGCCGCTTGCCGACTTCGAAGTCGTTCGGATCGTGCGCCGGGGTAATTTTCACCACGCCGGTGCCGAATTCCCGATCCACGTACGTATCCGCGATGATCGGGATCTCGCGATTCATCAGCGGCAGCAGCACCTTCTTGCCGACCAGATCCCGGTAACGTTCGTCCTCCGGATGGACGGCTACAGCCGTATCGCCGAGCATCGTTTCCGGCCGCGTGGTCGCGACCACTAGAAATTCCTGCGCGCCGGCCACGGGATAGCGAATGAACCACAAATTCCCAACCCGCTCGTTGTGCACCACTTCCAGATCGCTGATCGCCGTCTGACAGCGCGGGCACCAGTTGACCATGTACCGCCCGCGATAAATCAATCCCTCGCGATACAGCCGCAAAAACGCTTCCAGCACCGAGCGATAGAGCGCCGGCTCCAGCGTAAATTTCTCGCGTGTCCAGTCGCACGAAGCGCCGAGGCGAATCATCTGCTGCTTGATCACGCCGCCGCTTTCCGCTTTCCATTTCCAGACGCGGCGCTCGAATTCCTCGCGACCCAGCTCCTTGCGATTGATGCCTTCCTTGGCCAACATTCTCTCGACCACAAACTGCGTCGCAATTCCAGCGTGGTCCATTCCCGGCAGCCACAAAGTCCGCTCGCCGCGCATGCGATGCCAGCGCACCAGCATGTCAATCTGCGTGTGCTCCAGCATGTGCCCGATGTGAATCGACCCGGTCACGTTTGGCGGCGGCAGCGCAATCGAAAAACGCGGCTGCTGGTCGCTCGGCACATCCGGCGTACCGGAATTTTCCGCGCGGAATAGCTTCTCCTCGAACCAGGCCTTGGCCCAGCGCTCCTCAATCTCCTGCGGCTCGTAAGCCTTCGGTATTTCGCGCGCCATCTGCTCCCCAATAGGAATTCGACTTTACGATTACACTGCGCCGTCGCTGCAAGAGAGAATCAATCAATATACGGGGCAGGGAAGCAAGCCGTCAACGCGCAGGACCCGTCGCCAGCGCACTGCCAGTTCCCGGATTGCCAATCTCCGATCGGAAAAAACATACGCCCGTCCGTGAACGCCCGATTTTCGCTGTCGAGCTAATTTAGTGGAATTCGAATTACTTCCCGTGTAGAGCCGTGACCCTTTAGGCTACTCCCTGAGCAGAAAGCGTAAGGGAGAAATGTGTTCATGACCCGTTCACAGAGCCATCGCCTTCTGTTCGCTGTCCTGGCGCTAACGGTTGTATGCTGCAGCGCCCCGTCGAACAGCGTGGCGCAGACCCCCAAGGCCACCACCGTAGCCGCGCCCTTGATATTTGAACAAAATAATGGCCAAGCGCCCGCGCAATACCATTTTCTCGCTCGTCGAGATGGCGTGGAGTCGCTCTACGCCGCAGACGGCGTGGATATTTTTGTTCCGCAGTCCCATTCGAGCGCTTCTCGCCTGCAAATCAGATGGAAGGGAGCCGACCGCGGGGCAGCTGTTTCCGGTGAAGCTCCGCTACCGGGACACTCGAACTATCTTCACGGATCTGATCCCACTCGCTGGCTACGAAATATTCTCCAATTTTCGCGCGTTCGCTATCAACAAATTTATCCTGGAATTGACCTGCTATTTCATGGAAACGGCGATGAGCTCGAGAACGACTTCCTCGTGGCGCCTGGCGCCGACCCAACTGAATCTCGCGGCGCTGGCGCTTGCGGCGCTGCTGCTCGCGCTACCCTTGATCGGCCTGGTGAGCTGCGGCGGCTCGGGCGGCGGACAACCGACCTCCGCAACCACTCCGCCCGAAACCTACACCGTGAATTTCGTCGCAACCGGCACCGGCGTTTCGCGCTCGATTCCGCTGACTTTGACAGTGCAGTAAAAGCTGCGCCGGAACTGTGCCCCTTTCTCCCGAGGCTGCCTGGGGTAGCTAGGCCTTAGTTGTTCGCCCGACCAAGCTTACTCGGAGGGAAGACTCGACAACGCCATCTAATCAGCCGAGGGGCGATGAGGCTGGCGAGGCTCGGATCTTGCACGATTACGATGTCGGCGTCTGTAGGCCGCGACCTTCTGGCGGTTTCCGCAAATTCCCATACTGCACCAGCGGCGGTGGTGGGACTTGGTTTGATCGGAGAACCAGAGCACGCAGGTGTCGCCTTCGCAGCGTCTCACTAGCTTGAAGTCGGCCGTCGCCAGCAGATCAGCAGCTGCTTCAGCCACGGGTGCGAGAATAGCCTCGGCAGTGTCGTTTCGCCCGACTTTTTCAAGCCGTGGCGAACGCGGCTTGGTCCAAACGAGCCGGGGATGACTCTGTGCGCCAGCGAGAAAGCGGTTGAGGACGGAAGGATCTGCGCGGCGGCCAGCCTTTCGTCTCGCCACAAGCACGCGAATATTCTCGCGCAGCGTTCGCGCATAAGTCAGAATAGATGTCCGCGTCGCATGCGACACCACTTTCGGGGCCGGAAGCCCTGCTTGCGTGAGCCAATGCAATACGTCCTGGTCGCGCCCCAGCAAGTCCACTATTTTCCCATTCACTCGCATGCGAGTGTTCAGAAAATCCAAAGCCAGATTGCCCGCCAGGAACGGCGGGCTAGGCTGTGCACTTTGCTTTCTTCGGGACCGGGTCAATTGGATAAGACTCGGGAACAGTGTAACCGTGAATCACCGTATTGACAAGTTACAGGCATTGTGGTGTAACCTGTCACGGTTACTTTGTCTGGTGTTGGTAGTGCGGCGCCAGCAATCTCAGGAGGAATCATCATGGCTCAGAATGTATCAGCGGCAAAGCAAAAGGCCGGTGCGGTTGTGCCTTTTACATCCATTCACAAAGTCGAAGCGGATGGTATTCAAGTGTTTTACAGGGAGGCAGGCGATCGCGAGGCGCCAGTGGTTCTGTTGCTGCATGGATTTCCGACTTCGTCGTTCATGTTTCGCGAGTTGATTCCGCGGCTGGCGGATCGTTACAGGGTCATCGCGCCGGACTTGCCGGGTTTTGGATTTACGGAAGTACCGGAGGAGCGAAAGTATAAGTACACCTTTGACTCGCTGGCCGCGACGATAGCCGCTTTTACGGAAGCTATCAAGATCAATCGCTATGCAATTTACATTTTCGACTACGGAGCGCCGACGGGTCTCCGCTTGGCCATGGCCCATCCCGAACGGATTACAGCAATCGTTTCACAAAATGGAAACGCCTATGAAGAAGGACTCGGCGACGCATGGGGCCCGATCCAGAAATATTGGGCTTTCCCCAACGCGGAAAACCGCGAGGTCATCGCGAAGAATGTGCTCACACTGGAAGGTACGCGCTGGCAATACACGCACGGAGTAACGAATCCAGATAGCGTGGCGCCGGAATCCTACACTTTGGATATTGCGCTGATGGAGCGGCCTGGAAACAAAGACATTCAGCTGGATCTGTTCTTGAATTATGCAACCAATGTCGCGCTCTACCCGGCATTCCAGGAATATTTCCGTAAGTCGAAGCCTCCTTTGCTCGCAGTTTGGGGTAAGAACGATCCCTTCTTCATTCCCGCAGGGGCAGAGGCATTCCGCAGGGACCTCCCCAGCGCGCAAGTGAAGATGCTCGAGACCGGGCATTTTGCTTTGGAGACCCACGTCGTGGAGATTGCCGCGGCTGTGAAAGAGTTCCTCGACGCGAACAGAGTCTAACGCGGGAAACGAACGAGGGAGGGTCGATATGAATGCACAGAAGGGAACGGTCGTGTTGGTGCATGGCGCGTGGGCTGACGGATCTTGCTGGCAGAACGTGATTCTGCCGCTCGAACGCCTGGGCCTTGGCGTGGTCTGCGCGCCACTCCCTCTCACCTCGCTCACGGACGACATCGCGGCCCTTTCCAGGACGCTGGAGAGAACCGACGGGCCCGTCGTGCTCACGGGGCATGCTTACGCCGGAGCAGTCATCGCCGGGCTTGCCGACGATCGAATCAAAGGCCTCGTGTACGTCTCGGCTCTGGCGCCGGGGGACGGTGAAACGGTCGCAACGGTCTTCTATCGCGAGCCGCCGCACCCGGAGGCTCCTCGTTTGGCGCCCGACGCACACGGATTCATTTGGATGCCGGAAGAAGGCTTCCGTAAAGCAGTCGCGCATAAAGCTTCGGCCAATCAAACAACAATCATGGCGGCGGTGCAGCGACCGATTGCCCTGAAATGCATTCAAGAGGTGACTCCGGCGCCAACGTGGAAGATGAAGCTGACTTGGTACTTGCTCGCAGAAGAAGATCGCATGATCAAGCCGACGACTCAGCGTTTCATGGCCGAGCGCATGGGCGCGAGGATCCGCTCTCATCCGGTAGATCACACCGCAATGTACACGGAGCCGAAGATAGTAGTTGATGTTATCTGGGAAGCCGCACGCGAGACGCTCTCGCTCGGAATGTCAGCGCGACAAACTGCGAGTTAGCGCCGCCGGCTCCAACGGACAGCGAGCGGGAATCCTGCCAGCCTGTGAACTTCATCTAGAGGAAACGGCAATGCCAGATTCTGTAGCCATCGTCACCGGCGCCAGCCAGGGAATCGGAAAGGCCACCGCGCTGCGGCTGGCGCGGGATTTTTCATCGCTCGTTTTGATCGCGCGAGACGAGGCGCACCTGCAAGAAACAGCCCAACAGGCGAAATCCTCCGGCGCGGAAAGTCTGGTGCTTCCGCTCGATCTTCGCGAGCCGGCGGCCGCTGAGAAGGTCGTGAACGACACGCTGCAGCGCTTCGGCCGCATTGACGCCGTCGTGAATATCGCCGGCGCCGTGCCACAAATCGATCTGTTTCAAATGACCGACGCGCAGTGGGACGACGGTATGGCGTTGAAGTTTCATGGCGCTCGTCGCCTCACTATAAAAGCTTGGGATGCCTTGAAGGCTTCCAAAGGCTCCGTTGTACTGCTCTCTGGCCTGGCCGCTTGGGACCCCAAGCCGGGATTTGCCGCGGTTGCTGCCACCAATGCAGCGATTATCACGCTCGCGAAAGCCCTCGCGGAGCAGGGCATCAAGGATGGCGTGCAGGTCAACAGCGTTTCGCCCGGAGCAGTGATGACGGGCCGGCGGCAATCATTTTTTGAAAAGTGGGCGCCGGCGCACCACCTTACGGTGGAAGAAGCTATTAAAAATTATCCGGAGGAAGCTGGCATCTCGCGTTTCGGCACTCCGGAAGAGATTGCGGATCTCCTCGCTTTCCTGGTGTCACCGTCCGCGAAATGGCTAACCGGAGCCGCGCTGCGGATGGACGGCGGCGAATTCAAAGGCATCTGACGTAGCGGCGCCAGCCCTTCGAATTGACACTATCGGCCTGCCTGCTGCAGATAGATCATCGGAGTGAATTGCGATGTAGCTTGGAGATTCCAAGGCGCCCATCCCGCAGAGCGGGACGACCCCTGCAAATTCAAAAGCTCAGACAAAGTCAAAGGAAGGAGCACAGGCAGAATTGGGCCTGTGCCACAAAGTCGCGTTCAACTGCGCTCGCCTGAACAGCAGGTGGCTGCTGCAACGTCAAAAAGACGTCAAAAGCAGATTCAAAAGAAGGAGCACAGGCAAGATTGCCCATGCTACCTCGTCCGAATTGCTACCGGTCTTTCTTCTGCAGTTCGCTTTGCAGCAAGTTTTCCACGAGAGGCTTCACGCCTTGCGAGAGCAGCTCTTGCAGATGCGGGCCGAGCTTTTCCATGACTTTGCGGGCCATATCGTCCACGGCTTCGGCATCGTTCCCGCGTGCGGCAGGCTGCTCGGAATTTTGCGGCGGCAGCACCGGCGGCATGAGGAAGGGAATTTCCGAAAGCGCTTCGCGATTGGGCGGCGGCAGCGTGGGGATGCGCTCGAAATTTTGGATCGCAGGCGGCTCGGCCGGCGCGGCGGGTTCGGCGAAGAGCGAAGCGTTGGATTTCGAGAGCGCTTCCGCTTCGCGCGCGGCGGCTTCGCGGTCCCAATATTCTTCGTTGGGCACGGGCTGCGGTTGCTGGGTCACTTCGGCGTACGCTTCCTGCTCGCGTGCGTCGGCATGTACTGGCGCTTCATCTTCATCGCGCGGCGAATATTCCGTGGCGTCGTGCAACGGCTGGCTGCCGAAGAGCGGCTCGGCGGGCAACATGCCGGAGAGGCTGCCGCCGTTTACGGGGACGTCGGCTGGAGCGGGCAACACCTCTGGCAACGCCTCGGGAGAAAGCGCGGGCGAAAAATCCGCGGCGCCGCTGGTAACGGGTTCCGGCTCGGCTTCCGCGTTCAGGCCTTCGGAGACGGTCGCGGTCGCGGAGTAATCGTTGGAGCCTTCCGCTCCGGAACTGGATGGCGCAGGCTCCTGATGCTCGGCTTGAATTTCGTTATGCGCGTCCTCGGAGAAATGGTAGGAGGAGCCGCCGAATTTTTCGGCGCTCTGCGAGCCTTCGGAAAATTGGCGCGGCTCGGCGTCGTCACGCGCTTCGTCATGAGCATTGGCGGGTGATTCGCTGTGTGAAGTCGCCGCGAATTCCGCGGGAGCAGCTGTCTGCGGCTCGGGTGTTGGCGCGAAAGCCGTAGCTTCGATGATGGGTTGCGTCTCCGCAGCCTGGTCCACGAAAGGAGCGGTGGAGCTCGGTGCTTCTTCGACGGACGCGGGCGTCATTTCCGCTGCCGCTGAAGATGCGGCGACGAGCAAAGGCTCTTGCGCTGCCGGAGGCTCCGGCGCTGGAGGCGCTGAGAGATTGGTCATCCAGTGATTCGCGGAAGTGTCGGTGGAACTGCCGGACGGTGCGTCGGCCGCAGCGTCGTCCGATGGGCTCGCGGAAGCTTCGGGCGTTGACGGCGTGAGCATATCCATCCAGCCGCGCATGCGCGAGACCAGCGTGGGCCGAGGCGGCGGCTCCGGAGCAGCTTCGAGCTGCTGGACCGCAGGCGACGCGGCGACCGGGTTTTCAGGTTGCGACGGCTTGGCGAGTTCGCCTTCAGTAAATTTCGCTTGAGTGTCCGGTTCTTCGACGCGCGTGAACCCGGCGGCGAGTTCGATCTCGGGCTGGTCTTTCACGTCCCAGGGGTTGGGTTTTGCAGCCGGCTCCGCGGAGGCTTGCACGGGCGCGGGCGTCGGTGTGATTTCGGTGGCTGGTTTATGCGCCGCTGCCGGAGCTTCGACTTTCGCGGCGGTTTCTTCGGCGCCGGGTTCGTCTGTCTTTCGGCGGCGCGGAGGAACGTCCTTCTCCGATGGGAAAGTGATCGGCTCGAAATTCCGTCCGTAGGAATAGACCGGATCGGCGGCGACATTCTCGGGAACTTCGAAGTCGGCTGCATTGCGCCGCCAATCGTTGGCGGTGGCGGAACTGTCGAATTCGTCCTCGTCGTCTTCGGCGGCAACGACCGGAGTTTTCGGAGCAGCGGGCGCTTTCGGGCCTTTCAAATCTTTGGCGGAATCTTTCGCGGAGGCCTTGGCACCCTTCTTAATTTTGGGCGTCGCTTCCTCGTCATCTTCTTCGACTTCATCCAGGTCAATCGCGCGCACGCCCTTGCCAAATCCGTAAATAACGGCGGCTTCCTCGGCGGTGGGCTCGGGGAATTCCGGCAGCGGCTTGGGCTCGGCCTTCAGCGGAACTTCAGGCAGGGCCGGCGGCAAAAGCGCTTCGGCGGCGACTTCTTTCGCTCTGGCAAGCTCGGCCGCGACCTTGGGATTCTTTTCCAGGGCGGACATCACCATGGCGATCAGCGGATCAGGCGGAACGAAGGGCTTCTTCAACACGCCATCCGCGCCGACGCGACGCGCTTCTTTCTCATCCAGGGGATCGAACGCGCCTACCAGCAGAATCACCGGAACGTGGGAAAAGCGCGGGTCTTTCTTCACGAATTCGCAGACTTCGTAGCCGTTGCGCACGGGCATGAAGACGTCAGCCAGCACCAGATCGGGATTCGCGTCCGGGAGGCGGCGCACCGCGGCTTCGCCATTGCCGACGGCGATGACTTCCACGCCGCGCTCCTGAAAAGCGAGCACGACCATCTTTTGGATATTGGTGTTGTCGTCCGCAACCAAAATTCTGGGCACTTTAATCCCCCGGGCGGCATGCCCCCATACGAGACGCGCCTAGCCCTGAACATAGCTATTGCAGCACCCCGGAGCAAGGGCGTCAACAAAGTCGAGGTACAGGAGTGCTTGAGTTGTTAGCAGGGAGTAACTAGGAACTAAGGCGAGCTTACCAGGGGATCAACTTCTTTATTCCCTTCTTTTTCTTGCTCGTGGACTCTTCGCTGGTGTCCACCGGAGTGGGCTTTGCGGGCGTGGAGGCTCTGTCCGCGGATTGTGCGGCGGGCTGGGCTGAACTCGAGCCGCTGGCTGCTGCAGGAGTCGCGCTGTCGCCCGTCGCGCCCGGGTTGGAAGAGCTTGAGGGGCTTGAACCGGCCGCTGCTGACGAAGTGTTCTCCGCCGGTGGATTCGCGGTTCCTGATCCGTTCAGTCCGGCATCCACTGTGCCGTTGGTGGATGGCGGCGCGACGACGGGGCTGGTCCCATTGGCGCCGGGGGCGGGCGTGGCAGTCGCAGGCTGCTCTGATGTCGGCTGGCCTTTGTCGTCCAGCGGCGTCAGGATTTCGGCCCCTACGCCGGTTTGGTTCGTATTCGATCCCACGGGCGCGGTGGTGGCATCTTCAGGCGTGACCACTTCCGAGCTGGTTGACGAAGTCTGCGTGCTCGCTCCTGCAGCGCTGCCCGTCAGTGTGAATGACGGACCCGCGGCGCCGGGCCGCAGCACATCTGTGGCTGATACCGCATCGTTCGGCGGAGCCATTTGCGGCATCCCGCCACGCGCGGCGCTGGATGTGTCCGGATTCCCCTTGAGCATTCCGAGCGGGAGTTTCACCACCATGCTCTGGTGATGCGCTTTTTCGTAGAGCTGCTGTTTCTGCATACGCACGATGGCATCGGGATCGGCGGAAGGCACGGGCCGGCCCATATCTTTCAGGCGCGCTTTGGCGCCGGGCGCAACCTTCGAAAGCGGATAATCGCGCACGATGCGGTCGTAGCACCTGCTGGCGAGATCGCTCCAATGATTCTTGTCGTCTTCATTCTTGGAGACTTGTTTGGCGCGCTCATAGATATTACCGAGCATCCACAGCGCATCGTCATTTTGGCTGTACAGTGGGTAACGATCGGTGACTTCCACCAGGCGCGCAGCTGACGCGCGAAAATCCGCTTTCGTATAGTAGTAGTAGGCGACTTTGTAATCGCCATCGGCGAGCACTTCCTGCACATCGCGCAGATACTGTTCGGCTTTGGGGACCAGCGGGCTTTGCGGGTACGAGAGCAGGAACGCTTGAAAGGCGTCTTCCGCGGCTTCGCCTTGAGTTTTATCGCGGTCGGATTTTTCCATCATCTTATAGTGTGCCAGGCCGATCTGCATCTGGGCGTACGCTGCTTCATCGAGGAACGGAAAAAAAGTGCGGAAATCGTTGTACTCCTGAATGGATTGCGTAAGGTTGGTGGTGCCGCCTTCCTTATAGTAGGAGTCGGCCACGGCTAGCTTGGCTTTGGCGAGGTATTCGCTGTCCGGATAGGTGTTGATCAGGGTTTGCAGCGCCAGGCGTCCTTCGATGTAGCGGCCGGCTTTCAGATCTGCTTGCGCGCGATCGTAGAGCACCTTGTCCGGCTCGGCCGTGGTGTTTACGTCGATGGTCTGCTTCTTTTGATCCTTCTTTTTCTTGCTCACGGCAGTCTGCGCAGCCGGCTTGGCTTTGGGTTGGGGTTTCGGTTTGGCCGTCGCAGTGTCGGCCGCAGTGGGCGTGGGAGGAGGCGCGTTCTCACCGCTGCCGCCGGTCTGGGGCGTGGGTACCTGCGCGCGCGCGCCGGGGCACAGCAGGAGCGCTGCGCCGAAGGCGAAGATCAGCAATGCCACGCTACGATAATGTTTCAGTTTTTTCGCTGCCATCGGATTATTCCAGTCAGACGTTTGCAAGGTTTTTATGCCTTTTGGCTCAAAGCTTGAGTCGCGAGTTTTTTCAACTGGCGCGTTGCAGCCGCTGGATCAGCTGTGTGGAAAATCGAGGTCCCCGCCACGAACGTGTTCGCTCCGGCCTGCGCCAGCTCGGCCGTGTTTCCGGGATCAACTCCCCCATCCACTTCAATCCGGAAGCTAGCATTATAGCGCGACCGCATCTCGTTCAGCTGGCGAATTTTCTCATAGGTATTGGGGATGAATCTCTGACCCCCAAAGCCTGGGTTGACGGTCATTACCAATACCGTGTCCACCTTGTCGAGCACTTCGCTCAGCATGCCCACCGGCGTCGCCGGATTGATGGCCGCCCCCGCTTGCGCACCGAGTTCGCGGATCATCGCGAGCGCACGGTCCAGGTGCACTGTGGCTTCCTGATGCACCAGGATACGGTTGCCGCCAGCGCGAACGAAGTCCTCGATATAGAGTTCGGGCTGCTCGATCATCAGATGCACATCCAGGGGCAGGCGGGTTGCCTTGCGAAGTGATGCGACCACGGGAATTCCCAGGGAAATATTCGGGACAAAGTGGCCGTCCATGATGTCCACATGAATGATATCCGCGCCGGCTTCTTCGACGACGCGGACGTCTTCGCCGAGTTTGGCGAAGTTCGCGGCCAGGATGGACGGCGCAATTTCAATGCGTGCGTAGGTCATGATGGTTCGCGAATTCTAGCACAGGCGTTTCCCCTGATTGGCAGTTTAAGCAGGCGGGCAAGATTCGGGGTTGTGTCTTAGTTGGAGATGCCGAACAAGTAGAGTGCAATGAACAAAATGCCGATTAGGTAGAACATGGCAACATCCCAGCAAAACCGTTTGGGTTCTTCGCCACGGCTTACAATACCGCCATCGCGTTCAAAGGTTTCTCCAGTGAGCGTGAAAACCACCGCCACGAGCAGCAAGATTATTCCCATAAGCAGGAATCTATGCTGCCGGTCAATCAGGTATGAATAGTGGTCCATTTCCTGCTTCGCCTTTGCGTCCATACTCCCAGGAAAGTAGGCGCCGGATCAACGCAATTTCAAGTTGAGACACCAGCAAGTTCCGACGCGAGACGGTCGGCCGAACTACTCCGCCAACTGCAGTTCGATCGTGGTGTTGGCGTCGAGGCGTGCGCCGCGCGAAGGAGTTTGGCCGATCACGGTGCCGTGCAGGCCGCCGGCGACTGGAGCGAATGTGAGCTTGGCGACTTTCAGCCCCGTGCCGGCGAATTTCGATTCCGCTTCTGCCAGTGAAAAGCCAACCAGTTCGGGCATTACGTACGCCGGCGAGTGCGCGCCCAGCGACACCAGTAGGTCGACGTGAGGGCTGGTGACGTCTGAGGTTCCCGGCGCGGGATCCTGTTGCAGCACCTCGTCCGTTTCCGTTCCTGGCACGTACAACTGAGAAATTTCGCCGACCTGCATGCCAGAGCGCAGCAGTTCGATGCGCGCGGCGCGAATGCTGTGATCGGTAAGTACGGGAATCGTCGCCTGCTTGGGGCCCAGACTGATCACCACGTGCGCGTATTGGCCGATTTTCACTTTCATTCCCGGTGGAGGAGTTTGGCGCACGACCGTATCCGCGGGCAGGGGATTGAACATGCGGTCCTCAACTCTGAAAAGCACGCCGCGCCCCTGCAACAACTGCTGCGCTTCAACGGCTTTTTTCCCGACGACGTCGGGCATAGCGACTTCGCGGCCTTGGATGGCGAAGCGCATGGCCGTGAGCGCACTGAGGAAGGCGACGGACATCAGGATGAAGGCGAGTAGCGCCATGCGGAAAATCCATTCGAGCCGTTCGCGAAACGTCATTGATCAGCCTCGTTCGTAATCTGGCGTGGGACGATGCGCTGTTAGCCTAACACGACTGACTGCGGCGAAAGTTCGTCGCGGATCGCGCTCGCGCTCAGGCGGTTAACGTCGGCGTCTCGTCCGTCTTACGTCCTGCTGATCATTGCCGCGAAGAAGCCGTCTGTTTCGAGCGGGCCGGGCGTGGTGCGGAAATATCCGTCGCGGTCAAACAAGCTTCCCGCGTCGCAGCCTGGAATAAGCTTTTCCTTTAAGCCGTTCGCGATATCCGTGGCCGCGTTTCGCCGGAACCCGCCGACAGTGCGCAGCGCTTCTTCCACTACTTGCTCATTTTCCTCCGGTTCCATCGAGCATGTGGAATAGACCAGACGGCCGCCGGAGGCGAGGCGCTCGAGGGCCGATTTCAGCAGCGCGGTTTGTAGATCGTGAAATTCTTTCAGCTGTTCCGGCTGCAGGCGCCAACGAATTTCCGGATGGCGCGCGAGTGTGCCGGTGCCGGAGCAGGGCGCATCTACCAGGATGCGACCGAAGAATGGGCCGAACGGCAGCGGCCTTGCTGCGTCCAGTTCTACTAAACGCGCTTGTGATAGGCTCAGGCGCTTGAATTGTTCGCGCATCGCGCGCAAGCGATGCGCGTGGCGATCGGCAGCGACTACGATGCCGCCGGGGCCTGCGGCGCGGACGAGCGGAGGCGTCTTGCCTCCCGGCGCGGCGCAGAGATCGAGCACGCGATCGCTCGCATGCACGTCGAGCAGCAAAGGCACGGTTTGCGAAGCTTCGTCCTGGATGGAGATGGCGCCATCGCGGAAGGACTGCGTGCGCGTGGGGCTGCCGCCGCTTACGGCGAATGCGGATTGCAGAATTTTGCCGGGTTCGATGCGCAGTCCGGCGTGCTGCAACGCGGCGAAAATTTCGTCGCGGCGGCCGACATCTTGCAACGTACAGCTCAGGCGCGGCGCGTGGTTGTTCGCTTCTAGCAGCGCGATCGTTTGCTGCTGGCCCAAGCGCGCGAGCCAGCGCTCGACCATCCACGTCGGATGCGAGTGCAGTATGCCCAGACGCTCAGCTTGCGGCGCATCTTGGGCAACGAATTTCTCGGCCGGCACGCGCGCTTCGTTTGCGGCGCGACGCAGAACGGCGTTCACCAGAGTCGCCGCGGAAGTTTTGCGCGCGCTCTTTACCAGTTCCACCGATTCATTCACCGCAGCACGCGCCG
>Ga0187879_10000641_pt1 | contig 23253 bp, 15 predicted proteins | sample June2016WEW_19_1_FD_132423 | JGI IMG/M metagenome (GOLD analysis project Ga0187879, IMG submission 132423) | Peatland microbial communities from SPRUCE experiment site at the Marcell Experimental Forest, Minnesota, USA - June2016WEW_19_10 | ecosystem: Environmental > Terrestrial > Soil >... | reverse complement strand
TGGCAACCTGTCCGAGCCGGTCCGCCGGGACGACGCGAGCGCGCGCTTCCGGATGGGGCACGGCGCGGAGCAGGCGGCCTACCTGGACTGGAAGGTCTCCCTGCTGGCGAACATCGCCCACTGCAGGACGGTGAATGCCAAAGGCGCGGTCTTCGCGGACTTCGCGCCGCTCGGCGAGCTGGGCGAGCTACGCGGGGTGGTCTATCAAGGCGACGGGAAGAAGCACCTGACCTGGGAGTACCTCAAGGTCCTCACGCCGCTCGCCCTCGCGGTCTGGTACATGGACGACGGCGGCTTCACGGTCCGGTCCAAGGGAGTCCAGGCCAGGACACAGGGCGGCTCGGGCCGGATCGAGATTTGTGTCGAGGCGTTCAGCCCGGGCTCGCGCGAGCGGCTGCTTGAGTATCTGCGGGACACCCACGGGCTGGACGTCAGGCTGCGTGCCGCCGGGGCGCGAAAGATAGCGACCCTGATGTTCACCACGGCCGCGTCGGCGAAGTTCCAGGCGATGGTGGCTCCCTACATCCACCCCTCGATGGACTACAAGCTGCTGCCGCGGTTCCGGGGACAGTTCGCGGTTACGCCGGAGTTCGTCGAGCCCGTCATCCGCCCGGTCCCGGCCCGGGTGCTCGACATCCGGGCCCGGTCCGACCACCAGAAGAAGAGCCGCTACGACATCGAGGTCGAAGGATCGCATAACTACCTTGCCGATGGGATCGTGGTCCACAACAGTCCCGAGACCACCACCGGCGGGAAGGCGCTGAAGTTCTATGCGTCAATCCGGCTGGATATCCGGCGCATCGAGACGCTCAAGGACGGCACCGACGCGGTGGGTAACCGGACCCGGGTGAAGGTGGTCAAGAACAAGTGCAGCCCGCCGTTCAAGGTCGCGGAGTTCGACATCCTGTACGGCATCGGGATCAGCCGGGAAGGCAGCCTGATCGACCTGGGCGTGGAGCAGACGATCGTCCGTAAGTCCGGCGCCTGGTATACCTACGAGGGCGATCAGCTCGGGCAGGGCAAGGAGAACGCACGGAACTTCCTGCGCCATAACCCGGACCTGGCGAACGAGATCGAGAAGAAGATCAAGGAGAAGCTGGGCGTCGGCCCGCGCCTCGACCAGGACGCGACTGGCCCGGCGGCCGGCACCGGATCGTCGGGCGGGCTGACCGTGGTCCCGGGCGGTGCCAGCTAGCCGGGCGCGGCCGGGGGGCCGCGGAAGGTCCGGTGATCCCGTGAGCCCGGGCCCGGGCCCACGGGACCCGGACCGGGATCTGGGCCCGGACGCCGACCCGGAGGCTATTGCGCGGCAGATCTGCCTGCGGCTGCTGACCGCGGCGCCCAGGACCAGGGCTCAGCTGGCCACCGAGCTGCGGCGGCGCGGGGTGCCTCAGCAGGCGGCCGAGGCGGTGCTGGGCCGCTTCACCGAGGCGAAGCTGATCGACGACGCCCTGTTCGCCGGCGCATGGGTGGAGTCCCGGCATCACGGCCGGGGCCTGTCCGGCCGTGCGCTGGCCGCCGAGCTGCGGCACCGGGGCGTGCCACCGGCGGATATCGAGGCGGCGGTCGGCCAGCTCGGTCCGGGGCAGGAGGCCGCGACGGCGCGGGCGCTGGTCGACGGGCGGCTGGCAGGCACCCGCGGTCAGCCGCTGCCCGCGCGGATCCGGCGGCTGGCCGGCCTGCTCGCCCGGAAGGGCTACTCGCAGGCGCTGGCCTACCGGGTGGTGCGGGAAGCCCTTGAGCAAGAGGGCCTCGACCCCGCGGACGCCGGGATTGAGCTGAGTGAGATCGACTAGCCTGCCGGGCTCAGCGGGCCCGGCTCAGGGCCCGGTGCCGAAGAGCACGGATGCGTTGCTTGCCCAAATCGTTATCTCCGCTTAACCTCACGGCAGCGAGGTTTTTCTCCGTGAGGGCGGATCAACTGAGGTGAGCGAGATTAGTTACCGGCACCGGGCGGCATCGGAGCGGATCATCCGTTCCGGGCGGCCGGAAGGCCGTGAACGTTTGTCATGGCGGTCGCGCGACGGTCGGCGTCCGGTCCCGCCAGGCGTTGGCCTGGCGGGATTCGGGGCTGCCCGGAGCAGGCCTTCGGCCAGCTCCGGGCGCACCAACGGCGGCGCTGGCCTGGCTTTTGCTGGACGGCGCACCGGACGGGAGTTGGGCCGGGCGGTTTGCAGGCCAGCGAGACCGCGGAAGGGTCAGCCAGTCCGGTAACGCGGCGGCCGCCGGCCGCCGGCTCGCGGCAGGGATGAGATTGGAGGTTCCGTACCGGCCGCCCGGCTTCGGCTAGGGCAGGCCAGCCTGGCCGGTCGCAATGGCCGGTAGCACTGGCCGGTCGCACTGGCCGGTGGTTCGCAGGCGCGCAGTATTCCTCGCTGCAGGGCACGCGCGTGGCGCCGGACGGCGGTGCCGCCGAGCCCTTAAGCGGGAAGAGGCGAGCTGTGAGTAACGGGATTGTGCTCGTACTGGCGATCGGGCTCGTCGCCGCTCTGTTTGCGCTCGTTTTCGTACTCCGGAGAGCCCCGGCCAAAACGCCGGTGCCGAGCAGCGAAAGAGATAGCGAGAGAGATACCGCGAGCCTGCGGCCGGCTGCGGCAACGCCGCAGCAGCTGGCGGGGGCCGCCGAGGAAGCCGAGCGGCTGCGCGCCAGCGCCGAGTCGGACGCTCAGGCCATCGTCCGCAAGGCCGAGCAGGCCGCGCAGCAGGCGGCCGAGGACCGGCGCGAGGTCGAGGAGGAAATCCGGGCGGTCAAGGACGAGATCAAGCAGCTCCGCGGCGACCTGGAGCGCCGGGAGGACAGGCTGGCCAAACGCGAGCAGCGGACTCATGAGGAGGCGCGCATCCTCGAGCAGCGGGCTGCCGACCTCGACCGGGTCAGGCAGGGCCTCGACGCCCAGCGGGCGGGCCTTGACCGTCTCGATGAAGACCGCCGCGAGGTGCTGGAACGGGCCGCAGGTCTGACCGCGGAGGCCGCGAAGCTGGAGCTGGTGGCGGGAATCCAGAATCAGGCCAAGCGTGAGGCGGCGCTGATCGTCAGGGGAATCGAGGACGAGGCCCAGAAAGAGGGGCAGAAACGGGCCCGTAAGATCGTCACTCTCGCCATCCAGCGGGTAGCCAGCGAGCAGACCAGCGAGTCCGTGGTGTCGGTCCTGCACCTGCCCGGGGACGAGATGAAGGGCCGCATCATCGGCAGGGAGGGCCGCAACATCAGGGCCTTCGAGACCGTCACCGGTGTCAACCTGATCATCGATGACACACCTGAGGCGGTACTGCTCTCGTGCTTCGATCCGGTGCGCCGCGAGGTCGGCAGGCTGACGCTCGAGCGGCTGGTCCTCGACGGCCGGATTCACCCGCAGCGGATCGAGGAGGCTTACGAGCGGAGCAGGGCCGACATCGAGCAGCTCTGCGTGCGGGCGGGTGAGGACGCCCTGGTGGATGTGGGTATCACCGACCTGCACCCGGAGCTGACCAACCTGCTTGGCCGGCTGCGCTACCGCACCTCTTACGGCCAGAACGTGCTCAAGCATCTGGTGGAGTCCGCGCATATCGCCGGGATGATGGCCAGCGAGCTTGGCCTGGACCCGGTGCTGATGAAGCGCTGCACGGTGCTGCATGACATCGGCAAGGCGCTGACGCACGAGGTGCAAGGCAGCCATGCCCTGATCGGAGCGGAGATCGCCCGCAGGTACGGCGAGTCCGATGACGTGGTGCACGCCATCGAGGCGCATCACAACGAGGTCGAGGTCAAGACGGTGGAGGCGGTCCTGACCCAGGCGGCGGACGCGATCAGCGGCGGCCGCCCGGGCGCGCGCAGGGAATCGCTGGAGGCCTATATCAAGCGGCTGGAACGGCTCGAGCAGATCGCGCGGTCCCAGCCGGGCGTCGAGAAGGTCTTCGCCATGCAGGCCGGCCGGGAGATCCGGGTCATGGTCAAGCCCGAGGACGTCGACGACATCCAGGCGCAGGTGATCGCCCGCGATGTGGCCAAGCAGGTCGAGGAGGAGCTGACCTACCCTGGCCAGATCCGGGTCACCGTCGTCCGTGAGTCACGGGCCATCGAGTTTGCCCGCTAGCCGGGGGCCGCGGCGGCAGCACCCGGCACCGGGCTGACGGCTAGCCGCGGGAGGCCGCCGGGTGCTTGCCTGAGCCGGCCGTCAGCGCCAGCTCCGGGATGCCTGGCGGCGTGAAGCCGAGGATCTGGCCGTAGAACGACAGTTCCGCCTCAAGCGCGGCGGCAATCGTCTCGGCTTTCCTGAACCCGTGCGACTCGCCCTCGAAAGCCAGGTAGGCGTGGCGGATGCCGTGCGCGGCCAGATCGGCAGCGATGCTCTCGGCCTGCTGCGGTGCCACGATGGGGTCATCAAGGCCGTGGAGCAGCAAGATCGGGCAGGTGGCCTCCGTGACGTGACCGACCGGGGCGCGCTCGGCGTAGACGGCGTCGAAACCTGGCAGCGGGCCGATCAGCCCGTCCAGGTACCGTGACTCGAAGTCATGTGTCCGCTCAGCCAGACCTTGCAGGTCAGCGACGCCGGAATAGGCCGCGGCGGCCTTGAAGACAGGGCCCGCCCTGACCCCGGTTGTCACCGCGGCCAGGGTCGTCCAGCCGCCAGCCGAGCCACCCCGGATCGCCAGCCGGCCGCCATCGGCCAGGCCGTTGTCCACCAGCCAGCGGGCTGCCGCCACGGCGTCCTCGACGTCGACCACTCCCCACTGGCGGCGCAGCCGTTCCCGGTACAGCCGGCCGTAGCCGCTGGAACCGCCGTAGTTCACGTCGATGATCCCGATGCCCCGGCTGGTGAAGAACGCCTTCGCCATATCGAGCAGCGCCACCGAAGCCGACGTCGGGCCGCCGTGCACCCACACAACGAACGGCGGCTGCGCACCCGGCGGTGCCGCCACGTCCGGGTTGGCCGGCGAGTACACCAGGGCGTGCACGATTCGGCCGAACAGCCCTTCCACCTCGACCTGGCGCGGCACCGGAAGGTAGCTGGCGTCAGCTATGTCGCCGGACTCCCGCCGCAGGATCTCGGTCCTTGACGTGGTCACGTCGAACCGGAAAACGGACAGCGGCTCGGTGGGCCCCCCGGCGGCGCCGACTATCTGGGCGCCGTCCGCGGACAAACCCGGTTCGAACACGCTGAGCGGCAGGTCCAGTTCGGTAAGGTCAGAAGTCTCCGGGTCCAGCAGGCCGAGCCGCATGCCGCCGCGGCCGTGCAGGACCGCGAGCCGCCCGTCGCCGAGCACCGCGAACGGCCTGCGCCCGAGCTGCCACAGCGGCCCGGCGAACTCCTCCTCAGCCGGATACAGCGCCTGCGGCGGCTCACCGGTGAGTCCCACCTGGTAGATATTCCACCAGCCGGTCCAGTCCGTGGCCACGTACAGGCTGGTGTTGTCCCGCCAGGCAGGCGCCAGCACTGACTCGCGCAGGCCGCCCTTGACCAGCCTGCCTTTGCCCGGGATGCCGTCCTCGACCAGCGCGACCCGAAGCTCGGTGCCGTCCCACGGCATGTGCGGGTGGTTCCAGCAGATCCAGGCCAGCCGGCTGCCGTCGGGCGACGGAGTCGGGAACGCGAAGAAATCGGAGCCGGCGACCAGCTGACGGATCGCATCGGGGTTCTCGGCGGCGGAGCCGTCCAGCGGAACCGCCACGATAGCGCGGCTGACCTTGCCGTCATCATGCCGCTCCTGGACGCACCAGATCTCGGTGCGGTCCGGGGCGAGGACGAAATCGGCGTAGCGCAACGCGGCTGCGCCAGAGCCGTTGACTGCCGCACAGCCTGCGCTGGCCGGATCCGGCGTGAGCGGCCGCGGTGCCCGCTTACCTTCGGCAACTTCAGGCCCGGCTACGTAGAGGCGCTGGTCGGCGTAGTTGGCGAAGGCGATGGCATGACCGCGCGGCAACCGGCCGCCGCTCGCTGAGGCCGACGGGGCGGTGGCGCGGGGGACCGGGAGGAAGGACAGCCCGCCGTACTCGTGCACCCTGGTGCGCGCGCTCCATGGCGCGGGCAGCAGCGTGGTCTTCCTGCCCCCAGGGCCGCGGTGGACGACGGCGATCCGGCCGCCTTCCTCAGGCCGTCCTTCCTGCCACCACACGTCGCCCCCGATCACCATGGGAAACGAGATATGCGTGCTTCCCCGGGCGACGTCCGCCGCCGTGATCGGTGAGGGCCATGCGCCGAACGGGACCGCCGCATTCTGGGCACCGGTTACCTGGCCAGCGGCGCTCGCCGGTGCGGCGAGAGTGCTTTCCGTCGTTCCCGCCGCGCCGTTCGCTCTGTCCGCTGCGCCCGCTGCCCTGCCCGCCGCGCTCTCAGTCATAGGGATATCGTGCCCTACCGGGCGGGGCGGGCTACCGGTGATTCCGGACATGAGGTGCGCGCGGAACGGGGAAATCGGCGGGCTGCGCCGGCCGCCCGAAAATGGCCGGCCGGGCTGTCCGCAGCGGGCCGCGGATACCGGAACCAGTCGCTGCGCCGTCTACCCTAGTGACCATGGTTGGCTCCGACGGTCGGCGTAGCTTCGAGATCCGCACCTATGGGTGCCAGATGAATATGCACGATTCCGAGCGGCTGGCCGGGTTGCTTGAGGAGGCCGGCTACGCGCGGGCGGCCGATGACGCAGTCCCCGATGTTGTGGTGTTCAACACCTGCGCGGTGCGGGAGAACGCGGATAACCGGCTCTACGGCAACCTCGGTCATCTGCTGCCGGTCAAGAACTCCCACCCGGGCATGCAGATCGCCGTCGGCGGCTGCCTGGCGCAGAAGGACCGGGCCGCGATCACGGCGCGGGCCCCCTGGGTGGACGTGGTGTTCGGCACGCACAATATCGGCTCGCTGCCGGTGCTGCTGCAGCGGGCGCGGGTCCTGGAGCAGGCGCAGGTGGAGATCGTCGAGTCACTGGAGCGCTTTCCTTCCGTGCTGCCGGCCAGCCGGGACTGCGCCTACTCCGGGTGGGTCGCCATCTCGGTCGGCTGCAACAACACCTGCACATTCTGCATAGTGCCGAGGCTGCGCGGTCGTGAGGAGGACCGGCGGCCCGGCGATGTGCTGGCCGAGATCCGGGCGCTGGTGGCGGACGGCGTCGTGGAGGTCACGCTGCTCGGGCAGAACGTGAACTCCTATGGCGCGGCGTTCGGCGACCGTCAGGCTTTCGGGAAGCTGCTGCGCGCCTGCGGGGAAATCGACGGTCTTGAGCGGGTGCGTTTCACCTCACCGCATCCCAGGGACTTCACCGATGACGTCATCGACGCGATGGCGCAGACCCCGAATGTCATGCCGCAACTGCATATGCCGCTGCAGTCCGGGTCGGACGCCGTGCTGCGGGCGATGCGGCGGGCCTACCGCAGGGAAAAGTACCTGGCGATCCTGGAGAAAGTCCGCGTCGCAATGCCGGACGCCGCGATTACGACGGACATCATCGTGGGATTCCCCGGGGAGACAGAACGAGATTTCACCGACACTCTCGATATCGTCAGGCAAGCCCGCTTCTCAGGTGCATTCACATTCCAGTACTCGATCAGGCCGGGCACCCCCGCCGCGGCAATGGGCGGCCAGGTGCCGGGCGAAGTGGTCACGGAACGGTATGCGAGGCTCACCGCGCTGGTAGCCGATATCACCCTGGCGGAGAACCTGAAGCTGCTCGGCAGTGAGGTCGAGATCCTCGTCGCTGACGGCGAGGGCCGCAAAGACCAGGCCACCCACCGCATGTCGGGCCGGGCACGCGACAACCGGCTGGTGCACTTCGCGCCGGCCGGGACTGCGCCGCGGCCAGGGGACATGGTCAGCACTGTCGTGACCCGGGGCGCGCCGAACTACCTGATTGCGGACGGCCCGCCGGCTGCGGTGCGGCCGACCCGTGGGGGCGATGCGTGGGAGTCCGGGCGCACCGGTGCGGCCGCGGCTGGCGACGGACGAACGGGCAGCGGCGCAGCTTCGGCCAGCGGCCCGCCCGCCCGGGTGCTGCTCGGCATGCCTGCCCTGCGCCATCCGGCCTAGGCGGTGCTGGTCGCGGCCGCGGTCTGCCCGCATCCGCCGCTGCTCATCCCGGCGGCCGCAGGCGGGGCCTGCGGCCGCAACCAGTTTCGCGCCGATGATGACGCCATCCTGGAACGGGTTCGCGCGGCCTGTCACGCGGCGGTGGCTGACCTCTTCCAGGCGCAGCCAGACCTGATCCTGGTGGTCGGCGGCGCCGACACCGCCGCCGGCTACGAAGGATCGGCCGCCGGGAGCCTGCGGGCGTTCGGAATCCCGTTCGTCATCGGAGCTGGCCCGCCGGTGCTGCCGCTCTCCCTCACCGTGGGTGCCTGGCTGCTCAGCTGCCACGGCGCAGCTGGCGCGCGCGCCGGCCCGGCGGTGCCCGGCGGCGGCCCGGAAACTGATCCGCAGGTGCAGCTGCGCGCGGTCGCCAGGGACACGCCCGCGGCGGACTGCCTCCGGCTTGGCGCCCGGCTCGCCCGGCAGGCGCCGGGGGTGGCCATGCTGGCGATGGGGGACGGGTCGGCGAGGAAGGCGTCCGGGATTCCTGGCGCGGCCGATCATGCGGCGGACAACTACGACGCCGAGGTGGCCGCTGCGCTGGCCGCTGCCGACCCTGGCATGCTGGCGATGCTCGACCCCGCGCTCGACGATCAGCTCGCGATCGCGGGGCGGGCCGCCTGGCAGGTCCTGGCCGGCGCGGCGGGCGGTTGCGAGCTGCGCGGGAGGTTGCGCTGCGCGGTCGCCCCCTACGGCGTCAGCTACCTGGTCGCGTCCTGGGAACGCGTACCCGGCCGGCCGCTGACACACTGAAGCCATGCCCGAGCCAGTGATCGCAGTCGTGGGGCCGACGGCGGCCGGAAAGTCCGAGCTGTCGCTGGCCCTGGCCCGCACGCTGGGCGGCGAAGTGATCAACGCCGATTCGATGCAGCTCTACCGTGGCATGGACATCGGCACGGCGAAGCTCCCGGCGTCGGAGCGGGCCGGCCTGCCGCACCATCTGCTCGATATCTGGGATGTCACCAAGCCGGCGAGCGTGTCGGAGTACCAGCAGCTAGCGCGGGCTGCCATTGGCGAGATCCGGTCGCGGGGGCGGGTCCCTATCCTGGTCGGAGGTTCAGGCCTCTACGTCCGGGCTGTCATCGACAACCTCGACTTCCCTGGCACTGATCAGCGGCTGCGGGACCGGCTGGAGGGCGAGCTGGCCGAGATTGGCCCTGCGGCGCTGCACGCCAGGCTGGCGCGCGTGGACCCGGACGCCGCAGCCGCCATCCTGCCCGGCAACGGACGCCGGATTGTCCGGGCCCTCGAGGTGGTGGAGCTCTCCGGACAGCCGTTCAGCGCTATCCTGCCCGGCTACGAGTCCGTCTACGAGACCGTCCAGCTCGGGCTGAGCGTACCGAGGCCGGAACTTGACCAGCGCATCGCGGACCGGGTCAGCCGGATCTGGCAGGCGGGCTTCGTCGGGGAGGTTCGCGGGCTGGCCGGGGCCGGGCTGCGGGACGGCCGAACGGCCAGCCGGGCCCTCGGCTACGCGCAGGTGCTGCGCTTCCTGGCCGGGGGGTGGACCGAGGAGCAGGCCGCGGCCGAGACCGTGCGGGCGACGCGGCGGTTCGCGCGTCGTCAGGACTCGTGGTTCCGGCGGGATCCGCGCATCACGTGGCTGGCGGCGGGCAGCGCGGACCTGGCCGGGCGGGCGCTGGCTACGATCGGATCATGCGGTTCGCCAAAGGCCATGGGACTGGGAACGACTTCCTGATCCTGCCCGATCCAGACGATGCGGTAGCGCTGCCTGCCGGGCTGGCTGCGCGGCTCTGCGACCGGCGGTTCGGGCTCGGGGCGGACGGGATCCTGCGGGTGGTGCGCACCGGCGCAGCCGGCCCGGGCGGCTGGTTCATGGATTACCGCAATGCTGATGGCAGTCTCGCCGAGATGTGCGGCAACGGCATCCGGGTATTCGCCCGCTACCTGCTCGCCCATGGACTGGCCGAAGGCCCGGCGCTGGTGGTGCAGACGCGGGCCGGCGCCAGGCAGGTCTGGGTGGATGCGGACGGCGCGATCACGGTGGACATGGGCGCTGCCGAGGTACTCGGCAGCAGCGCGGCGGTGCTTGGCGGGGTGCAGTGCCGGGGCCTTGAGGTGTCGGTCGGCAACCCGCATCTCGCCTGCCTGGTGGATCAGCCGGTAGCAGGTTTCGGCTTGTCCGCGCCGCCGGCGATCGATCATGCGCGGTTTCCCGACGGCGTCAACGTCGAGATCATGCGCGTCATCGGGGCCAGGCACCTCGAGATGCGGGTGTACGAGCGGGGCTCGGGCGCCACGCTGTCCTGCGGAACCGGCGCGGTCGCGGCCGCAGCGGCTGCCGGGGCAACTGCCGGGGCAGCTGCGGGCACCTGGGTCGTGGACGTGCCGGGCGGCAGGCTCTCCGTCACCCTTACGGGGACGACGAGCCTGCTGACCGGCCCGGCCGTGATAGTGGCCGAGGGCGAGCTGAGCGAGGCCTGGCTGGCGGACCAGGCGGCGGCTGCGCCCTCGGGCGCCAGCTGACGCCGTTCGCCCTCTGCTGACGCTGTTCGCCCTCTGCTGACGCTGTGCGCCCTCTGCTGACGCTGTGCGCCCTCTGCTGACGCTGTTCGCCCTCTGCTGACGCTGTGCGCCCTCAGCTGGCTGGAGGCGGCGTCGGGCTCATTGGCCGTGGCCCCGGCAGGCCCTTCCGCGCACCGTAGCGGCGTCAGGTTGGCCGGCTGCCGAGGAGCGAGCTGGCAGGCTGCGCCCGGATGGACGCGTCGAGTACCTCGGCGATATGGGCCATCGGCAGCGGAGTTCCCTGCGCGGCCAGCGCAGCGGCGATCTGCATCGAGCATCCGGGGTTGCCGGACACTAGCAGGGCCGCCCCCGTGGCCTGCACCGTCCTGGCTTTCCGCTCGCCTAGCTCGCGGGCGGGCTCCGGCTGGACCAGGTTGTAGATTCCGGCGGACCCGCAGCAGGTACTGCCGTCGGCGATCTCGGCCAGGTGCAGGCCGGGGATGGCGCGCAGCAGCTCACGCGGCTGGCTGACGACCCGCTGGGCGTGCGCGAGGTGGCACGCGTCGTGATAGGCGACATTGAGGCGAAGCGGATGGCGGGCCGCGGCCGGGCCGAGCTCAACGAGGAATTCGCTGAAATCGCGGACTTTGCCGGCCAGCGCCGCGGCCCGTTCGGTCCATCCGGGGTCCCCGGCGAGCAGATCCGCGTAGTCCTTCATGGCGGAGCCGCAGCCGGCCGCGTTCACGATGACCGCGTCCACGCCCGCGCGCTCGAACACCTCGATCGTCTGCCTGGCGAACTTCGCCGCATCGGTCAGCCGCCCGCCATGCAAGGGGAGCGCGCCGCAGCAGCCCTGGCCCTTCGGACTGATCACGTCGCAGCCCTCGGCGGCGAGAACCCTGGCCGTCGCCGTATTGACCTGCGGAAAGAAGACCTGCTGCACGCAGCCGACCAGCATGCCAACCACGGCACGGCGAGGCCCCCGAGCGGGAACGCGGTCAGCAACCCGTCGCGGCGCCCGGGCGGGACCGCGTTCAGCAGCCCGTCGCGGCGCCGATCGCCAGCGTGCGCGTGGAGCGGGGCGCTGCGCGCTTGTACCGGATTTGGTGACCGCATTACCGACATATCGGAGTGATTCCCGATCGAAATCCGGTACAAGTGCGGCACGGCCGCCGGCCGAATGGGGGCTGCCGACGGCGGGGGGAGCCACCCGGAGCGCTGCGGCGAGTTCGGGGGACAGGCGGTCGGCCAGGCCGCTGCGGTCGAGCAGCCCATCGAGCCCGGTTCGCTGAGCCGCGCGCAGCGGCGCCATCAGCAGCCGTAGCCGGCGCGGATAGGGGAAGACCTGGAAGATCGCGGCCCGGATAGCGCGGTCTCGCAGGGATCGCGGGGGGAGCGGCGGCGGGCCGGGCGGAGGCTCCTCGGTCCAGCTGCGGGCCGCCTCGATCAAGCGGTCGTAGCGGACCCCGGACGGGCAGGCGGGCACGCAGGCCATGCATCCCAGGCAGCGGTCAATGTGAGCGGCCGCAGCGGCGCTGGCCTCGGCGCCGTTCAGGAGCTGCGTGATCAGGTGAATTCGCCCGCGCGGGGAGTCCATCTCCTCGCCCCACAGCTGATACGTCGGGCACGCCGGGAGGCAGAAACCGCAATGCACGCAGTCACCGGCCAGCTCGTGCAGCTCGCCTGACGGATCTATGAGGCTGGCCTCGGCGGGCAGCCGGACGATGGCGTCAGCAGGCGGGCTGACATCGGCGGACGGCGCGCCCGCGGCGGAGTTGTCCAGGGCGCCGGGCTCTGGCGCTTGATCACCGGGTGCAGCCATCAGATCCCTCCGGCAAACCGGCCAGACGCCATCCGATGCTCAGGGTCGAACTGGTCCTTCACGGATCGCATCAGGCTGGGCGACGGTACCGGGCCCCACATATCGACGGCCGGCCTGATCTCAGCCGGGGCATGCAGCACCACGGCGCTGGCCCGGACGTGGTGACCTCCGCCCGCGGCGCCGGAAGCGCCGTCGCCGGATGCAGGATTGCCGGATGCAGGGTTGCCGGATGCAGGGTTGCCGGATGCAGGGCTGCCGGATGCAGGGCTGCCGGATGCAGGGCTGCCGGATGCAGGGTTGCCGGATGCGAGGCTGCCGGAGATGCCGGAGCGGAGCGCGGCGACAAACCGGGCAACCGCCGCTGGCTCAGCGCCCGCATCCACCGCTACGTAGATGACGCCGGCCGCCCCGGATCCGCTGACGGCCGGATCCAGGCCTGCCGCGGCTGCCGCAGCGTCGGTGGCCGCGAGCACGGGCACAAGCTCCCCGGCCCAGAATGCAATCCTGATCACGGTTCCTTCGGCGCAGGCCGCGGCGCCCTGGCCCCACCAGGGCGGCGGCGCCGGCGAGACCACGGCCCCCGCACCGAGCACACGGCGCATCCGCTCGGCCCGCTCCGCTACCCCGTCCCGGTCGCCTTCCAGCAGGATCCCGATCCGGACCGGCGCATCGCGGCCCGGCCGGTCCAGTTCGGCTGCGACCGGCGCGAGCGGCGAATCGACCGCCGCGGCGAGCAGCGACCTGGCCGCGGCCGGGCCGGCGCACTCCAGCGTGACGAACGCGGCCGCGGCCGGCAGCGGATGCAACCGGAACGCAGCCTCGGCGATCAGCCCCAACGTGCCGTACGAGCCCGCGTAGAGCTTGCCGAGGTCATAGCCGGCCACATTCTTGACTACCTTGCCGCCAGAACGGGTTACCACCCCGTCCGCTCGCACCACCGTGATCCCGATAAGGAGATCTCGCGGCGTTCCGTAGCGTAGCCGCAGCGGCCCGGCCACGCCGGTGGCGAGCAGGCCGCCGACGGTCCCGCCGTGGCGCAGGGCGGGCGGGTCGAGAGCAAGCCGCTGGCCGGCCTCGCCCAGGACGGCGGAGAGGTGCTGCACCGGGACACCGGCCTGGATCCTGGCGACCAGATCGCCCGCCGCATGCTCGATAACGGCGTTCATCAGCCGGGTCTCGACGATCAGATCGCAGCGGCCCGGCGGGCAGCCCCAGCCGAGTCTGGTGCCGCCGCCGCGGGGCACCACCGCCAGTCCCAGCCCGGCCGCCGCCCGCATGACGGCGCTGGCCTCATCGACGCTGGCCGGAGCCGCGACAAAAGACGGCTGCACGCCGGCCACCGCATCGCCGCGGCCGGCCGGCCGGACTTGTCCGCAGGCCGCCCCCAGCGCGTCAGGGACCGAGTCAGCAGTCAGCATCGCGGGCCAGCGAGCGGGCGGCAGGCTTGCATGTCAGAACTGGTCCAGCTGTCCCGCGGCTACCAGCGGATGCGGGCTGGTGCGGACTCCGGGCACCTCGCCGCACAGCCGCGGCGTCGGGAAGATCTTGCCCGGATTGCACAGGCCTGCCGGGTCGAATGCGCACCGCAGCAGCTGCATCGTGTCAAGATCGTCGGCGCCGAACATCTTCGGCAGGTACCTGGCTTTGTCCACGCCGACGCCGTGCTCGCCGGTGATCGAGCCGCCGTGTTCGATGCACGCGTCGAGGATGGCACCGGACAGCACCTCGGCCGCAGCGCACGCCTCCGGGATCGAGTCATCGAACAGCACGAGCGGGTGCAGGTTCCCGTCGCCGGCATGAAAAACGTTGGCGACCCTGATTCCCGCGGCCGCTGACATCTCGGCGATCCGGTCGAGTACCTGCGGCAGCGCGGTGCGCGGCACCACGCCGTCCTGCACGATGTAGGCCGGGCTGATCCGGCCCACGGCCGCGAACGCGGACCGGCGCCCGGCCCAGATCGCCGCGCGCTCGGCCGCGCCCGCTGCCGCCCGGATCTCGTAGGCGCCGGCCTGCTCGCAGATGGCCCGCACCGCCGCTGTCTCGGCGGCCACGTCGGACTCGGGCCCGTCCAGCTCGACGATGAGGACCGCGCCGGCCCCTTCGGGATAGCGGCAGGCCACCGCTGCCTCGGCTGCCTCGATCGCCAGGGCATCCATCATCTCGATAGCGCCGGGCAGGATCCCCGCGCCGATGATGGCCGAGACGGCGCTGCCGCCGGCTCCCATCGCCCGGAACGCGGCCAGCAGCGTGGTCACCGATTCAGGGAGCCTGGTCAGCTTCACGACGATCTTGGTGACGATGCCGAGCGTGCCTTCCGACCCGGTGAACGCGCCGACCAGGTCATATCCGGGCGCCGCGCCGGTGCCGTCACCCAGCCAGGTCAGCTCGCCCTGCGGGGTGACGATCTCGAGGCCGGTCACGTGATGCACGGTGAAGCCGTGCTTCAGGCAATGGGCTCCGCCCGAGTTCTCCGCGACGTTGCCGCCAACCGAGCAGATCACCTGGCTGGATGGGTCAGGGGCATAGAACAGGCCAAACGGTTCCGCGGCCTTGCTCACGGCCAGATTGGTGACTCCCGGCTCAACGATCGCCCGGCGGCTCGCGGCGTCGATCATGATGATGCTGCGCATCCGGGAGGTGACGATCAGGACGCCATCCGCGCGCGGCAGCGCCCCGCCGGACAGGCCAGTGCCTGAGCCGCGTGCCACGAACGGAACACCGGCCCGCGCGCACTCTCGCACGATGGCGGCCACCTGGCCGGCGGTCTGCGGCAGTACCACAAGGCCCGGGCTGCAGCGGTGCGACGTCAGGCCGTCGCACTCGTAGGTGCGCAGCTGCACCGGATCAGCGACGACGCCGTCCGGCCCGCATATCTCGGTCATCCGCGGGATCAGCAATCGGGTCATAGCTTGTGGCCTCCCACCCTCAGCGTTCCCTTCGCGCTGCGGGTTTCCCGTGATCGTGACGAGTTTTCCGGCACATATCGCGGAAAGCAGGAAGTCGTCACGATGGGGCCTTACGGCATCCGCTCGTAGGCCGGGATGGTCAGGAACTCGGCGTAGTCGTCGGCCAGCGCGACCTCCTCGAACAGCGCGACGGCCTGCTCGTACCCGGCCGCGTCGAAGGCCGCGCCGGTCTGCTCCCTGATGGCGGCGAGCTCCTCGCCGATGATCCGTTCGACCAGCTCCGCGGTGACCTCCGGGCCTTCGGCCAGGGTCACCTCGTTATGCAGCCACTGCCAGATCTGCGACCGGGAAATCTCCGCGGTCGCCGCGTCCTCCATCAGGTTGAAGATAGCTACGGCGCCGGTGCCTTCCAGCCAGTTGGCCAGGTACTGCAATCCCACGCTGACGTTGTTCCGCAGCCCGGCCTCGGTGATCCCCCCGGGGGTCTTGTCGATGGCCAGCAGGTCGGCCGCGGTGACGTGCACGTCGTCACGGAGCTTGCCCAGCTGGTTGGGCGCGTCGCCGAGCACGCCGTCAAAGACCTCGCGGCAGAGCGGGACCAGGTCAGGGTGAGCAACCCAGGACCCGTCGAAGCCATCGCGCGACTCCCTGGCCTTGTCCTCGCGGACCTTGGCCAGCGCCGTGACGTTAACCTCGGGGTCGCGCCTGCTCGGGATGAACGCGGCCATCCCGCCCATAGCGTGAGCGCCGCGCCGGTGGCAGGTGCTGACCAGGAGCTCGGTGTAGGCGCGCATGAACGGCGCGGTCATGGTCACCGCGTTCCGCTCGGGCAGCAGGAACTCCCGGCCCCTGGTCCGGAACTTCTTGATGATGCTGAACTGGTAGTCCCAGCGGCCCGCGTTCAGCCCGGCGCTGTGGTCCCTGAGCTCATAGAGGATTTCCTCCATCTCGAACGCGGCCGGGATCGTCTCGATCAGCACGGTCGCCCTGATCGTGCCGCGCGGCACCCCGAGGGCGTCCTGGGCCAGGTTGAAGGCGTCATTCCAGAGCCGCGCCTCCAGATGGCTCTCCAGCTTGGCCAGGTAGAAGTACGGGCCCTTGCCCGCCTCGAGCTGGCGCCGGGCGCCATGGGCGAAGTACATCCCGAAGTCGAACAGGCTGCCGGAGACCCGCTCCCCGTCGACCAGCAGGTGCTTCTCGTCCAGGTGCCAGCCACGCGGCCGCACCACGATCGTGGCCAGCTCCGCAGCCGGCTTCAGCTGGTAACTCTTGCCGTCAGCGCTGGTGAAGTCGACCTTACGGTCCAGCGCGTCCTTGAGGTTGAGCTGGCCGGTGACCATGTTGTCCCATAGCGGGGTATTCGCGTCCTCGAAATCGGCGAGCCACACCTTGGCCCCCGAGTTCAGGGCGTTGATGGTCATCTTCTTGTCGGTCGGCCCGGTGATCTCGACCCGCCGGTCCACCAGGCCAGGCGCGGGCGCGGCGACCCGCCAGGACCGGTCCTCCCTGATCGCGCGCGTCGCCGGAAGGAAGTCCAGCATCGCGCCGGCCGAGAGTTCATCCTGCCGGCCTGCCCTGGCCGCCAGAATCTCGGCGCGCCTGCCGCCGAGTTCCCGCTGCAACGCAGCTACCAGGCCGAGCGCCTCCGGGGTGAGGATCTCGTCGTACCGGTCGCCGGGCTTGCCGGTGATCTCCACACCCTCAGTTTCCTTCACGCTTCCTGCTCCTCCCGAGCGGCTGACGGCCGACTTGCTGGCGCGGCCGGTCACGACGACGCTAACGGCCTGCTCGCCGCGGGTCAAAGCTCCGCCGGGGCGGCCAGGCCAGCCAGGTCACCCGCGGTCATCACCCGCCGTCGCATTGCCGGCCGCAACGGGCACAACGAGGGCTGCCGCGGTGTTAACCAGGTGAAGTCTTCAAGCATCCCGTGGCACGATCGATTTCTCAACTGCCGAGCGGCCCGCCGCGGCTGATAACGCGGACGGTCCGACTGGACGCCGAACTTAGGTAGGTAAATGACTGCTCTGCATGACGTACACCCCGCCGATGGCGGCGACGAGCTTGACGGCAGCCAGCATGATCCGGATGCGGGCCAGCTGGACCTGGAGGACAGGCACGCGCTGCGGCGGGTGGCAGGTCTTTCTACCGAGCTCCAGGATGTTACCGAGGTCGAGTACCGGGCGCTGCGGCTGGAGCGCGTGGTGCTCATGGGCGTCTGGACCGAGGGGACGCTCGCTGGCGCGGAGAACTCGCTGCGCGAGCTGTCCCGGCTGGCCGAGACCGCTGGCTCAGAGGTACTTGACGGCCTCATCCAGCGCCGCGGCAGGCCCGACGCCGCGACCTACGTCGGCGCGGGCAAGGCAGCCGAACTCGCTGACCTTGTCGCCTCAGCAGGCGCGGACACGGTGATCTGCGACGGCGAGCTGACCGCCAGCCAGCTGCGCAGGCTTGAGGGGATCGTGCGCGTCAAGGTCATCGACCGGACGGCGCTGATCCTGGACATCTTTGCCCAGCACGCCCGGAGCAAGGAGGGCAAGTCGCAGGTCGAGCTTGCCCAGCTTCAGTACCTGATGCCCAGGCTCCGCGGCTGGGGCGAGTCGCTATCCAGGCAGGCAGGCGGCCGGGTGGCAGGCGGCGGCGGCATCGGCACCCGCGGGCCTGGTGAGACCAAGATCGAGACCGACCGGCGCCGGATCAGGGCGCGGATATCGAAGCTGCGCAGGGAAATCGCGGAAATGTCCGTGGGGCGAGGCGTCCAGCGCGGCCAGCGCCGACGGCGTGCAGTACCCTCGGTCGCCATCGCCGGTTATACCAACGCTGGCAAGTCAAGCCTGCTCAACCGGCTGAGCGGCGCCGATGTGCTGGTCGACGACTCGCTGTTCGCCACGCTCGACCCGGCGGTCCGGCGGGCCCGGACCCCGTCCGGCTGGCCGTTCACGCTCACGGACACGGTCGGGTTCGTACGCCACCTGCCGCATCAGCTGGTGGACGCCTTCTCCTCGACCCTGGAAGAGGTCGCGGACGCCGACCTGATCCTGCACGTCGTCGACGGCTCGGACGCCGACCCGCGCGCTCAGCTGGCCGCCGTCCGCGACGTGCTCGGCCAGATCGGTGCCGGCGACGTGACCGAGCTTGTGGTGGTCAACAAGGCGGACCTGGCTGACCCGATCGACCTGGAGGGGCTCCGCCGCGCCGAGCGCGGCTCGGTGGTCGTCTCCGCGCGCACCGGTACCGGGATCAGCGAGCTGCTCGCCGAGGTTGAGCGGCTGTTGCCTCGTCAAGAGCGCCAGGTCACGGTGATGGTTCCCTATGACCGCGGCGACCTGCTGTCCCGTGCGCATGCCGAGGGCGAGGTGCTCGAGGTCCAGCACGGGCAGTACGGCACCCAGCTGACCGCGCGCGTCCCGCCTGGGCTCGCCGCCGAGCTGACGCGCCTGCCTGAGCCACAGCCGCTGGGCTGACAGATCAGCCCGCGGGCTGGCCGGGGCTGGCCGGGGCTGGCTGGCCGGGGCTGGCCGCGGCCATCGTGACCCGCCGCCGGCGGCGGCGCGCATTGACGCCTGGCCGGTTCATATGTGACAAAGGCTATCCGCAAATTGCGAAATATCGGCTAGGAAGATCATCGGTGCCATCATGGGATCCGGTAATGGCGGCCTGGCTGAGCGTTCAGGCAGCCACGTCAGCGGGAGTCTGCGCTGGCTGACCGTTCAGGCAGCCGTGGAACGTGCCTGCTCGGGCGTATCCATTGGCGGTCGCAAACCACATCAGAAGGGCCCTGTACACGGCCCTCTGGTGCAATACCGTGACTGAACCGATATGTTGGTGGCCGCATCCGCAGAGTTCCCATCTTGTGGTGCAGCTCGCTATCCGCTTCACTGGGTCTTTGCCGGTGTATCACCATCAGGCACGAGTCGTGGCAGGTGACCGCTCATGGCCAACCGGATCGTTGCCCGTGGCGCCCCAGGCCGTGCGGGTGCGCGGCGATGACAGTCCGTCTGCTGACCAACATCGGTCGGCTGTGGACCGGCTCCGAGATCTGGAGCAACGCCGCCATAGTCGCGCACGGTGATCGCATTGCCTGGGTCGGGCCTGCTGCTGAGCTACCCGCAAGCATCCCCGGGGTGCTCGAGGACATCGTCGACGTGGACCACGTAGAGAACCTCAACGGTGCACTGGTCACGCCGGGCCTGATCGACGCGCACACGCATCCCGTCTATGCGGGCAACCGCTGGGCGGAGCTCGCCATGCGCTCCGGCGGCTCATCGGCCACCGAGATCGCCGCTGCGGGCGGCGGCCTGGCGTCCACCGTGACTGTCACCAGGGGCACGGACCCGTGGACGCTCTGCAACGGCGTGCGGGAGCGGCTGCGCGGCTGGCTGCTGACCGGCACCACCACGATCGAGGCGAAGACCGGGTACCACCTGACCAGGGACGGCGAACTCGCGGACGTCCGGATGCTCAGGTCACTGCAGGACGAGCCGGGAATGCCGCGCGTGCACGTGACATTCCTGGCGGCGCACGCTGTTCCGCCGGAATATTTCGGCCGACGCCACGACTACGTGGACGCTGTCAGTACCTGGTGCCCTGACGCGGCCATGGCGGGCGCCGACAGTGTGGATGTCTACTGCGACGACGGCCGCTTTACCGAGCGGGAAGCTCGCTGGGTACTTGCCGCTGGCCGTACGGCTGGCCTGCTGCCCCGGCTGCATGCGTGCGGGGAATTGAGCAACGCGGCGGTTCGCCTCGCGGCCGAGCTCGGCTGTGCGTCAGCCGACCTGCTGCATGAGGCGGATGACGACGACGTGGCCGCGCTCGCCCGGGCCGGTGTGGCGGCGGTGGTGTGCCCGGCGACCGCGCTGGAGACGGGGCGGACCGCGCCGGTCAGGTCGCTGCTCGACAAGGGCGTCGCTGTCGCTCTCGGCTCCGATCACTCGCCGGGCGGGAACGGGATCACCTCGATGCCGCTGATCGTCGCCCTCGCGGTGGCGCACTTCGGCATGAGCGTGACAGAGGCGCTCCGGGCGGCCACTCTTGGTGGCGCGCGCGCATTGCGAGCGCCGGACCGGGGCGCGATGGTGCGCGGCAGATACGCCGACATCGTTGCCTGGGATGCTGATCACGAGGGTGCCTTTAGCTGGGCCTACGGCCTCAAGCCGCTTCGCGTATGGCGCGGCGGAGAGCCGGTAACGGGCTAGGTCCCGCGACCCGGGAGCTAGCTCCCGGCCCCAACGGCTAGATCCCGCGACGAACGGGCGAGAGTCCCGCGCCCGGCGGGCCAGGTTCCGCGCCGCCGCCTGGCGGCCGCAGGTGCGTCCGTGCCGGTCTGGCCTAGCGGCCCGGTACCCCGGATTTCGTGGCATGCTGCGTGCATGCAGTCAGCTGACTCCCGTGCCCAGGGCGGCCCGGGCCCGGCCGCGGCGCCGCCAGTCACGCTGATCGTCGGAGAAGAAGAGTTGCTCGTTGAGCGCGCTGTCCACCGTGTTATCTCGGCGGTCGGCTTGCAGGTCGTGGCAGCGGGCGAGACGGCCGACGGGTGGGCTGGCACAGGCGTGACGGGCGGCGGCGCGACGGGCGGCGGCGCGACAGCCGGCGGCGCGACAGCCGGCGGCGCGACGGGCGGCGGCGCTGGCCGCAGTGCGGACGATGCGCGGGACGCGGCGCCCGCGACCAGTGCGGACGATGCGCGGGACGCGGCGGTGGCGGCGGTCATCGCAGGCGAGATCCACGACACACGGGCCGCGGACCTGCGGCCCGGCGACCTGTCCAGCCTGACCGCCCCGTCCCTGTTCGGCGGCGGCAGCGTCGTCGTCGTCCGGTCGATACAAGACACCAGCAGTCCGGTTGCGGCAGAACTGGTCAGGCTGACGGCAGCGGCCCCGGCGGACGTGGTCCTCGTGCTCACGCATAACGGGGGCGCCAAGGGGAAGCCACTGCTGGCGAGCCTGGTCAAGGAGGGCGCCAGGAAGATCAACTGCCCGACGGTGAAGCGCTTCGGCGAACGGCTCGACTTCCTCCGCGGGGAGTTCGGCCGGGCCGGGCGATCAGCGGACGAGTCGGGCCTGCGGTCGCTGCTCGATGCGGTGGGAAACGATCTTCGCGAGCTATCGGCCGCATGCAGCCAGCTCGCGGCGGACACGACCGGAGTGATCAGCCAGCCGGTCGTGGCCAGGTACTACCGGGGCAGGGCGGAGGCGACCGGTTTCACGGTCGCCGATCGCGCCGTCGAGGGCAAGCTGGCTGACGCGCTTGAGCAGTTGCGCTGGGCGCTGGCTACTGGCGTGTCACCGGTGCTGATCAGCAGCGCGCTGGCGCAGGGCGTCCGGGCGCTCGGCCGGGTGGGCAGCGCGCCACGGGGCAAGTCCGCCGAGGCGCTGGCTGGGGAACTGGGCATGCCGCCATGGAAGATCGACCGGGTCCGCCAGCAGCTCAGGGGCTGGACGCCGGAGGGCGTCACACGGGCGCATCACGCGGCCGTGGTGGCTGACGCGCAGGTAAAGGGGGAGAGCGCAAGCCCGGGCTACGCGCTGGAGCTGGCGATCCAGACCATCGCCGCCTGCCGGACGCGAGCCTGACCGTGACGTGCGGCTGGCCGTGACGTGCGCCCGGCCCGTGACGCAAGCCTGGCCGCGAGGGGCCGCTGGCCCGGCTCGGGGCTCAGCTGTGCGTCAGCTGCTCGGCGCGCTTCGCGATCGCGGACTTGCGGTTAGCGGCCTGATTCTTGTGGATCACGCCCTTGCTGGCGGCCTTGTCGAGCTTGACAAAGGCCGCGCGCATCGCGCTCGTCGCCTCATCAACCTGGCCCGCGTCAGCCGCCTCGCGGAACTGGCGGACCGAGGTCTTCAGGGCTGACTTCACCGACTTGTTGCGCTGGCGCGCCTTCTCGTTCTGCTTGTTGCGCTTGATCTGGGACTTAATGTTTGCCACGCGAGAGCCTCGCTAGAATTGCTCGTCAGGGTTAGGTTGCTGCCGCACACGGGCGGGCTGGGTTGTGCCGACCCGGTGCCCGCGTGTTGGCGCGCGAACATGCAGCCTATCCGAGTCAGCCGCATCTGCTCAAACGCGGACCGGCGCGCGGCTCCGGCGGGGCCCCGGCCGCGGCCACCCAAGCCCGGCTGGCCTGGGCACTGGCCCGGGCATGCGACCATAGACGGCGATCGCGAAGCCGACCTTACTTACTCTCAACCTGGCGGATGCCTGTGCCACCATTGCCCGAGCCGACCCGGACCGATCAGGCGGTGATCCGGAACTTCTGCATCATCGCGCACATCGATCACGGCAAGTCCACGCTCGCGGACCGGATGCTCCAGTTCACCGGCGTGGTGACCGACCGCCAGATGCGGGCCCAGTACCTGGACCGGATGGACATCGAGCGCGAGCGCGGCATCACGATCAAGAGCCAGGCCGTCCGGCTGCCCTGGACGGCGGCGGACGGCAACCAGTATGTGCTGAACCTGATCGATACGCCGGGCCACGTCGATTTCTCCTATGAGGTGTCCAGATCGCTGGCGGCCTGTGAGGGCGCAGTCCTGCTGGTCGACGCCGCGCAGGGCATCGAGGCGCAGACCCTCGCCAATCTGTACCTCGCGATCGAGGCCGACCTGCACCTGATCCCAGTCCTGAACAAGATCGATCTGCCGGCCGCGCAGCCGGAGAAATACGCGGCTGAGATCGCCAATATCATCGGCTGCCCGGTCTCGGACGTGCTCCAGGTGTCCGCCAAGACCGGCGAGGGCGTCGCCGACCTGCTGAACGCGATCGTCGAGCAGGTCCCGGCCCCGCACGGCGACCTCGGCGCCCCGGCCAGGGCGCTGATCTTCGATTCGGTTTATGACACCTACCGCGGCGTCGTCACGTATGTCCGGGTCATCGACGGCGTGCTGTCGCGGCGCGAGAAAAGCCTGATGATGTCCACCAAGTCCGCGCACGAGACCCTGGAGGTCGGGGTGATATCCCCGGAACCCGTGCCGACCGATGGCCTCGCGGCCGGCGAGGTCGGATACTTGATCACCGGGGTGAAGGATGTTCG
>Ga0187879_10000639_pt1 | contig 23272 bp, 23 predicted proteins | sample June2016WEW_19_1_FD_132423 | JGI IMG/M metagenome (GOLD analysis project Ga0187879, IMG submission 132423) | Peatland microbial communities from SPRUCE experiment site at the Marcell Experimental Forest, Minnesota, USA - June2016WEW_19_10 | ecosystem: Environmental > Terrestrial > Soil >... | reverse complement strand
GACTCATATTTCCAGTCAGTATCCGTCCGCTAAATTGACGGCTCTTCTGAAAGCCCCGACGGCCAAGATGAAGACCGCCGGCATGGTCCCGCTGACCTTGAAGGCTGCTGATATGAAAGCTCTGGTTACCTACCTTGGCAGCCTTGGCGGCAAATCAGCCGCAGCAGCAGCGACACCATCTATTTCCGGCTCGTCCTCAGCCTCGCCGGCTAACGCGAAACCGGCCGCCGCGAACGGGCCAGTTGTAGGTTCGGCGGGCAAGACCGCTGGCAGCGGGGGAATGGCTATTTTCGATTCTCACGGCTGCAAAGGATGCCATGGAGAGGCTGGTGGCGGCGGTGCCGGGCCGGCGCTGACTCACATTTCCAGTCAGTATCCGTCCGCTAAATTGACGGCTCTTCTGAAAGCCCCGACGGCCAAGATGAAGACCGCCGGCATGGTCCCGCTGACCTTGAATGCTGCTGATATGAAAGCTCTGGTTACCTACCTTGGCAGCCTTGGCGGCGGATCTGCCGCCTCAGTAGCTAGCAGGGAGCCAAGTGCCGCGGCCGCGTCATCGGAACAAGAGCCCGCAGCGACGTATCACAGCTTCTGCGCCTCCTGCCACGGCGACAGCGGGAAAGGAAACGGGCATGGAGCGGTGGCATTTGATCCGGCGCCGGCGGACTTCACCGACTGCGCAAAAATGAAAATGCGTTCCGACGAATTCCTCTATGAGGTTGTGGCTAAGGGTGGTTCGGCGGAGGGTTTGAGCCGCACGATGCCTGGTTGGTCGGAAGCGTTCACCGACAGTGAGATACATGGGCTCGTAGAGTATTTGAGAAGCTTTTGCAGATAGACGGCAAGTGCCAGAAACACTCGCGCAGTGCGCTTGACGCAACGCACATCCTTTCCCGAGTTGAGGTGGGTTAAGGACGGCCAAACGATTGAACTAGAAGCTTGATTAGCAGGATGACGAAGATGGTTGAGGCAAGTAGCCTTTCTGGCGGTGCTCCCGTGCGGCAGAAAGGGCCCCCATCCTCGCGAGAACGCTCGCGGCGCGAGGCACACTGGAGAGCGATAAGGCGGCCCTGGGCCCAGACTGAGAGATTCCGTGGCTGTCTGGTTCTATTGTCCGGGGACCGATGTTCATGCGGGTGAGGGTCCTGCGTTGCAGAAGCGCCACGGCCACCGCTCACCCTCTCGCAGATTTCCGGGTCTCACGCTCACTAGCTCGATGGAGTAGAGGCGTACTTACTTCTTGTGCGACGCCTTCGGCGTCTTGGTCTGCTCCCCAATTTCCCGCCAATCATAAGTAGAATCCGCCGGTTTTTGACGTGCCCCGCAAAAGCATACCAAGTCGAAGTAGAGGAAACGGCCTGCTGACGTGCCCCGCAAAAGCATACCAAGTCGAAGTAGAGGAAACGGCCTGCGTGGTCCGGTTAAGGCCGGTCTGGCCGGCGTTTCTTGCACTCAACAGACTCAAGTGAGTATCTCCAGTGACTTGCCCGTTTCGGGCTTTCCCGGCCGGGCCAGAACTGGTTCCGGACCCGGCACCGCGGTCTCTGTCCATTGCGCCGCGAACACCGCCGGTGCGCTATCACGCAATGCGCTGTGTGGTCGCACCTGGTTATAGTCCTGTCGCCAAAGCTCGAGCTTGTCACGTACATCAGCGAGCGCGAAAAAGACCTCAACGTTCAAGCATTCGTCGCGGAGTTTGCTGTTGAAGCTCTCAATGAAGGCGTTCTGCACCGGCTTCCCCGGCTCGATGTAGTGCCAGTCGAGACGACCAGTGGCCCAGCGCAAGACTGCGCAGCTGGTTAGTTCCGTGCCGTTGTCGTGAAGCATCTTTTCGAAGTCGTTGATCGAATCGTAGCGATTCGACCACACCGACTTTGGCACCATCTTGTGCACGCGCACCACCAACACATCCTCATAGTGCGACCGATTGAAGATCACGACTTGCCCCTTGGCCGGAGTGTGCAGGTGGACGCGCCAGAGGAAGTCGTGGGCGGCTTCGACCTTACTCGGCTGTTTGAAGCCGGCGACCAACGTCCCCTGCGGATTCATTGCGGTGAACACATGGCGCACCACCCCGTCCTTGCCGCCGGCGTCCAACGCCTGCAGAACGACCAGCAATGACTTGCTGCCGTCGGCGTACAGCAGATACTGCGCCTTGGCCAGGCGCTCGACGTGTTTCTGGATCTCCGGCGTCGCGTCTTTGTGCGATTCGTCGTGCTTGTCTTTGAATCCCGGGTCAATCTTGTCGAGCCGGACCTTGGCGCCGGGCTCGACGACGAATCTCTTGCCGTAGTTCATAATTTTCCTCGTTCAGAGTGACGTGGCCGCTCTTTCACTCTTGTGCAGAACACTCTCCTCGGACAAAAAACTATTGCCTTTGACATCGTGGTGGAGAACCGACTGAGATACCGCAACGTAGCCATTTAACTACTTGCTATACGTCCCGAGTGAATTGCCGGAGGCGATCTCCGGCTCCAGTTGAAACGCTGGAGTCCTCACACGCTCAGGACCGGGATGTGCGACTCCCGAGTGATTCCATAGCCGTTGCCGTTGTCCCCCAAAATGACTGCGCCCGGGAATGTGTCCGACAACCAGGACATCAGCCTTGGTTCGCTCTGCGGCTCGGTTCAACAACTCAGGGACATTGCAGCTATCGATGACGACGTCGGCCTTCGTGCCCAAGTCCTGCTGAAGCTTGGCGATCTCTTTGGCGGCGAAGCCGACGACCTTTTCCTTCCACGCCTGATCAACGTGAGATCCGCCGGGCCCCCAGACTTCCACGCCGGCCGGATGTGGACCAGCGTAAGCGTCGCACCGACGGCCGTGGCCATCTCGGTGGCCAGCGACGCCGTGTGGCGGCAGTGTGGGCTCAAATCCGCCGAACAGAGGACGCGGCGGATCGAGAATTCACGCGCCTGCGCCTCTTCCTAGTGAGCGCCTGTCCAGACCGGGCAGTGGCTTTCGTGTAGTACCTTCGCCGTCACTGAGCCCAGCAGAAAGCGGTGGAACGCGCCCCTTCGCCATGGGTCGACATCACAATCAGGTCCACCTTCCGGCCGCGCGCAGTCTTCACGATTTCGTGGGCCGGGTCGCCTCTGAGCAGCTCACGCGTGACCGCAGTCCCATCAAGCTCTGGCCGCAGCGCCTCATCCAGATCTTTCTGAGCCCGCTGGACGATGTGTGCGTGCAAGTCCCGCGCGGTGATCTCGTGCCCGCTCTCCAGCACCGCGGCGGGATAGCTGAGAGGAGTTACCACGTGGAGCATGATCATCTCCGCCTGAAGGCGACGCGCTAGCCACGCGGCCTGGTGGACGACGTGCCGCTAAGTGTCCGCGAACACAACAGGAACAAGAATTTTCTGAACGCTCAGCATCACGCCATCCTGGTCACTTCGACGAACTCGATTCAGGCATGGCTGGCGCCGCTCGGGCCTTGGAACCGTGGCGCAGCAGGATCGCCGACACCAGCGCGATCGCGATTGCAATCAGAAGCAGCACCACGGCGAACCAGAGATAAGTTTCGATCTCGGTGCCAATCACCGCCGCCAGCGCGAGAAATGCGCTGACCCAGTAAAAGCTGCTGTCGAAGTGAACGCCCGCGAGAAAACAGGTCACCGTCAGCAGCAGGATGACCGTTAAAGCGACCGCATCGGTCGCCATCTGGCCTCGTGCATGCTGCATGAACAGGATCCTCACCGCGACTATCGGTCCGACCCAATGCAGCGCCTGACGCATGAGCACTCGCCAGAGTGCGATCTCATACGCCCGTCCGGCAGCCAGTTCATGTGCAAGGCAGGCTACCCCGAAGATGGGAAACATCGCGCACCAGTAAAAGAGCGCCTTTCCGCTGGAATAGTTCGACAGAAAAAGCCCGATCATCACCAGTATGCCGAGTACTCCGACCACCACCAGACGGCGGACGAACATCGATTCGAGCCCCCTCGCCCACGTGCCGGCCCGCATCAATGGCGATGGTGAGTTGGAAGGCTGCGACGAGGCAGGCGCATGAGGCGGAAGTTCCGCGGTTGAAGCTTCCGGGAAATGATGCGGTTCGGATTCGTTGAGACTCACGGTTAATTCGATCCTCTGTGAAGATGCTGAGTTTCGGAAGTAACTAAGTCCTTAAGCGGTAGCGGTCGCCGGCTTGCCTTGTGCGGCTGGATGAAGGTTGGCGTTGATTCTGGCCAGATGGCGCTGATGGCTTGCGGTCCCGAGATGCAGCATGCGATAAACCGCAAGCTTTGCCATATCGGTGATGAAAAACCATACGAGCGCATAAATCCACACTGCGATTGTGTATTTCCATCCGAGCGGCGTCATAATGCCGAATCCATAGACTGCGACCAGCGTTGCGATCACTTGAGTCGTTTCGCAGGCGACCAGCAGTTGCCAGCAAGGGAACGGACGCCGCCAGAAGGCCTTCGTGTTTCTGGTCAGATAGATGGTCAGGTGTCCGCAAACCAGCAAGGTGAGGAACATGAGGGTTTGAACGATGGGCCGGGCCATGTGAAGGTATTTCTCCGCGACCAGGAAAAGGCTGAACGAAGCGATAACTCCTATCACGCCGATAACCGAACTGACCGTGAGCACGCGCTCCATGTCCCAGCGCACCGGGCGTGGCGCCACGATGGTGTTATCGTAGGCGATCATCATGATCGGGAAATCATTGAGGACCGCGATGATCACGATCATGACCGCGGTTACCGGGTAGAAGTTGAACACCACAATCGCGAGCGTCATGAAAAGCAGCACGCGGATGGTTTCGGCAATCCGGTAGATTGCGTAGCTGTTCATGCGCTCGAAGATCCTGCGTGCTTCTGAAATGGCGGCGGTGATGACAGAGAGACCTTTCGCCGTGAGCACCAGGTCCGCGGCCGCCCGAGCGGCGTCGGTCGCGCCACTGACCGCGATTCCGCAATCGGCCTTCTTGAGCGCGGGAGCGTCGTTGACGCCGTCACCGGTCATTCCGACGATATGCCCACCAGCCTGAAGGGCCTTGACGATTTTGAACTTATGCTCGGGAAAAACCTGTGCGTAACCGTCGGCCGCGTCGATCTTATCAGTATCGTCAGCCTTCCCGTCGGGAAAGAGATCTCTGGCAACCGCGATGTTGGGACCCAGCTTGAGTTCGCGCGATACCTCCTGAGCAATGGCAAGGTTGTCGCCGGTTACCATGCGCACCTGCAGTCCCATTTTTCGCGCTTGCGCGATAGTCGAGGCGGAATCGTCGCGGAGCGTGTCGGACAGTGACAGCAGTCCAAGTAATTCCCACTTTCCCTGGGCATCGGTACGCGCCACGCCAAGCGTGCGGAAGCCTTTTTTGGCCAGATCGTTGACCTGCTTTTCAGCTTTTTTGCGCGCGTCCGCGTCGAGATGGGCCAGATCCAGAATGACTTGCGGCGCACCCTTCGAGACTTTGAAAGTAGCTTTGTCGTGTTTGACCTCGGCCTCGGTACGCTTGCTGACCGGATCGAACGGCGTGAAATGAGTGATTTGATAGGCCTTTAGCGCCGACTGATCGGTGAGACCTTTGACGACGGCATCGTCGATCCCATCCCGGCCGTTCGCTGGCGAGGCCAAACACGCGGCCAGGACCAGGTCCTGCTCGTTGCTCGCCTTGAAAACGACTGGAGTGCCCAACTTGAGCTCGTTCTTGGTCAGCGTGCCAGTCTTATCCGAGCAGAGAATGTCCATGCCGGCCATCTCTTCGATCGAGGCAAGGCGGGAGACGATGGCCTTCATCTTAGCGAGCACGGACGCGCCGACGGCCATCGTGACGGACAGGACGGCCGGTAAAGCGACCGGGATTGCAGCCACCGTAAGAATCAGTGCGAATAGCAGGGTTTCGACCAGCGGGTCGCCGCGAAACAGCGCGACGATCAGGATCAATGCGACCAGGCCGAGTGTTGTTAGAATCAGGAAATTGCCGATCTTGAGTACTGCCTTCTGAAAGTGGGAAACGGTCTTAACGCTCTCAGTCAGTTGTGCGGCGCGGCCGAAGAGCGTGTTCATGCCGGTGGCGGTGACGAGCCCGTTCATTTGGCCCATTTTCACGATTGATCCTGAATACGCGACGTCGTTTTTCTTCTTCTCAACCGGCAGTGACTCGCCCGTCAGCGCCGACTGATCGATGCTGAGATAGTCACCATCGACCAGCTTCATGTCGGCGGGGACGACGTTGCCGAGTTTGATCATGACGATGTCGCCGGTCACCAGGGTCTTGGCCGGGACCTCGCTCCACTTGCCGTCGCGCAGGACATTGGAGTGCATTGCCAGATGCTTTTTCAGCGCTTCGATCTCGTTGTCGGCCTTGAATTCCTCCCAGAAGCCGACCACCGCATTCAGCGCCAGCATGAAAAAGATCATGACAAAGTCTTCCCAATGCCGAACCACTGCGGAGAGTATCGCCGCAATCTCGATCATCCACGCGATAGGTCCCCACAGGAACTTGAGGAACCGCATGATCGGATTGATGTGCACTTCCTTGATGGCGTTCGGACCGTCCTTCTTGAGCCGGGCCGCCGCCTCTTCCTGGGTCAGCCCATCCTTGATACTGGACTTGAACTTGGTGACCGCCTCCTCGATCGTCCCGGTATCAGTCGGTACCTTCACCGCATCTTTAGATGCATCTGCCTTTGCCCCATCTGCCTTAGGCGCATCCGCCTTGGACGCGTCGGGTTTGGTCCCATCCGCCTTGGGAGCATCGGCCTTAGCCACATCAGCCTTCGGCCCATCGGCCTGAAAGCTATCGGCCTTGGCTGCTTCGGGTTTGGTCCCGTTAGCTTTGGGAGCATCTGCCTTGGCGCCATCTGCGTTGGAGGTGTCAGCCTCGGGTGCGTCGGCCTTGGCCGCTTCGGGCTTGCTAGCGTTAGTCGCTTCCGCGCAAAGGGAGGACTCGGCCTTTTGCCAGTCCTCGAGCGCACTGCCGGGTTCACCATGGCGAGCCTGAAACGCTTCGAAGGCGCGCTTGCGAATCTCGTCTACGCTGGGCTTTGACCCATCAGGTTTGGCGACACTTGAGGCGTCAGGTTTGGATGCGTCGGGCTTAGGCGCATCGGCCTTGGACGCATCCGCGTAAAGCGCCGCCTCCGCCTTTTGCAAGTCTTCGCGCGCCTGGAATATTTCGTATGCGCGCTTGCGAAGTTCGTCCAAGCCGGGCTTCGACCCATTGGGTTTGGCGACTTGTTCTTTGGACCCGTTTTGCGCGGAGTCTTTTGAATCATTTGAGGTCTTGGCATCTTCTGCAGAACTCTTCTCAGTAGCCATCGTTTAACTCCTGCCAAATTCCTTTCATACTGCGAAGACTGACCTTGGTCGCAAGCTTACGAGAGATCCTGTCGGACTATTGGTTCTTCGCTTGAGCACGCGTGAAGTCGAGGACCACACGTGACGCTACATCGCCGTGCTCGAGCCGGTTGAAGATTTGGTTGATCGCAGACAGTGGCTGCAGTTCGACGTCGGCCTTGACCTTACCCGCGGTGGCGAACGCGAGCGCATCGGCCATATCCTGACGCGTACCGACGAACGAACCGCGAATGGTTATGCAGTTCGCCACTACGTCGAACAGAGGAACGGGAAATTCGCCGGGCGGCAGTTCGACCAGGACGCAAGTGCCGCGCTTCCGGGTTATGCCAACGCCCTGCTTGAATGCGATCAGCGAGGGAGCCGTAATCACAACGCCATGAGCACCGCCGCCGGTCTCTTTCTTCACGGCGGCTGCAGGGTCGCCGGCTTTGGCATTGATCACGAGATCGGCGCCGACGTGCTTGGCGTGAGCCAGCTTGCCATCGTCGATATCGATAGCGCAGACAAGCAACCCCATAGCCTTGGCATATTGGATCGCCAGATGCCCGAGTCCGCCACAGCCGGAGATGGCGATCCACTCGCCGGGCTTCGCTTCGGTCTCCTTGATCCCCTTATAGGTCGTGATGCCAGCGCAGATCAGCGGGGCTGCCTCCACAGCCGCGAGGCCGGCAGGTATATGGGCGACGTAGTTCGGGTCTGCGAGGAGGTACTCGGCAAAGCCCCCGTTTTTGGTATAGCCGCCGAACTGGGCTTCGGGGCAAACCGTCTCCCAAGCCGTCAAACAATATTCGCAATGGCCGCACGCCGGGTAGAGCCAGGGCACTCCAACCCGGTCTCCCTCCATTACGATCGTCACGCCCGATCCAACGGCGGCGACGAGCCCGATGGCCTCATGGCCAGGAATGAAGGGAAGCGTAGGCTTCACCGGCCAGTCGCCGTGCGCGGCATGGAGGTCTGTGTGGCAGACGCCACAGGCCTCGGTTTTGACCAGGATCTGGCCTGCCCCGGGGGACGGGATGTCCAATTCACGAAGCGCCAGAGGCTTTCCAAACTCCTCGACTATCGCTGCTTTCATCTTAAGGGCCATGGTTACTCCCTTCGGGAGACTGAAATCGTTGATAGCGGATGGGTCCGCAAGTTAGACAGCGCTAGACAACACCAAAGCTCGTAGTCTCGATCACGCCATGCGGATCAGCTTCTTATTCACAAATTCACCAAAGCCAAGATCCGAGAGTTCGCGGCCATAGCCGGAGTTCTTCACTCCACCGAATGGCAGGTCTGGCGCGGTCCACGTCGCCTTGTTGATAAAGACCATGCCCGTTTCGATCTGGCGCGCAACTCGCTTGCCGCGCTCGATATCCTTGGTAATGACCGATCCACCAAGCCCATACGGGGAATCATTCGCCAGCTTGATTGCCTCTTTCTCGTTCTTGACCCGGAAGATGAGGGCCACCGGAGCGAAGAACTCCTGGTAGTAGGCTGGGTTCTCGCGTCTTATATCGGTCAGAATCGTCGGCTGCAGGAAGTAACCCGGCCGGTCGAGGCGTTCGCCCCCCAAAAGCACCTTTGCGCCGCCATCAACCGCGTCCCCAATCTGCTTCTGGACCCGATCCAGCGCGCTCTTTGTGCACAGCGGCCCAAGCGTCGTCTTCGGGTCCATCGGATCCCCGGGTACCAGCTTTTTCATCTCCTTCTGGAAACGGTCAAGAAACCTATCGGCTATCTTCTCGTCCAGGATGAACCGCTTTGCGGCGACGCAACACTGTCCGGTATTGTTCATGCGCCCCCAGACGCCCCACTTGATGGCCGTGTCCTGATCTTCCGCAGCGTGTTGCTAATCTTGTCCCTGCCTTCGAGCATGTCGCAAAGCATGGTCTTGCCGATGACATCACGGAGAGCGGTTTGGGAAGCCCAGCCCACGGCACTCTGGTAGTCAGCTACATCGAGGGCCGCCTTCTTGGGATCCACAATCTTCCACAATAACACTGCATCTACGTCCACCGGCACCGTGTCTTTGGTTAAAGTCTTTTCCGCTTTGAAGGAACTCGTGAGAACGCGGACATCGATCCAGTAGGGAATGTTGTCGATAAGCGGAATAATCACAAACAGTCCAGGTCCCTCAAGGGATCGGAACTTACCTAATCGCAACACGACCGCTTTGCTCCACTGATCCGCAACCTGAATTGTAGAGGAGACGAAGAAGGCAAGGACAACGGCGCCGCTCAGAATCCATAAACTCTCGAAGTGCGACACTCCAGCTACGAGGTATGCCAACGCCGCACCAATGGCGAGAATTACGGTGAAGATCAGTGCTGAAAATGATCTGTTTTGCCTCATCGAACTATACCTCTGAAGTTAAACTATCTGCTCTTGGGTCTGCACGCTTCCTACTGGCACGCTAGCAGATCGGCTGTTCAGGAAGCCAACGTTTCGGCCGCGATGACGCGCAAAAGGTCAGGATTTTGTACGGCGGCAGCGTCAACGACGAAAATGTTGACTCCCTAATCTCGAAGCCCGACATTGACGGTGCGCTGGTCGGTGGGGCGTCCCTAAAGGCTGAATCGTTCGCGCCCATCGTTCGGGCGCAAGCGAGTTAAATTGAAGATCAGCACGCCACCCTGTCGCAACCTACTCGCAATTCGATACTTTGAGCGCTGCGCAATGGGAGGCTTCTAACAAACCACCTTGTCGTTGAGAATGATCTAATCAAAATAGCTTTCAGAGGAACGCGCATCCACGCGGTCACCCGAAAATCAGACGTTCAGTTCGCGCCGCTAAGCATAATCATGACCATCAAAATGAGAGTCACCAGCAGGAAGTGACCTCTTTGTCATTTGCGCGGCGAACTCGCGGCGGTCGTATGCCGGATAGAGCACGGTCAATAGGAAGCCGAGAACCATGCTCGCACCCGGTACGATCACGACAAGCAGCAATCGGTGGCCAATCCCAAGTGCGATAGTTGCCAAAATGGTATCGAGTGTGAAGATGATTGCCCATGCGACACTGAGGCGGAAATGCACCTGGCGAAACGAAGGCTTGTTCCACAGGTCGCGCGGTACTCTCTCTCGAGCATACTGAAGCCTGAAGGGAACACCGAAAATCATCGTTACCCAAGCGGCTACCGCGAATAAACCCCATCCGAAGATGGTCTGGTAGCGAATGAAAGACCCTTCACCAACGGTGGCGAGCTCGACAATCGCAAGTAGGAAGAATCCCAGCGAAGTGCAATCATCTTGATCCTTCGCGTAAGAATCTCGTACGCGACGATCGCCAGCATGATCACCAACCCTGCGCATGCTGCCGTTCTCCAATACTCCCGCGCGCCCAAAAGGCCATAGGCAAGCCACGCGGCGAATCCCAGATAGGAGACCAGATTCCGCTTGGGTTTGCCGGTCATCGGTTTTCTGAGGACTCACGGAGGACGCAGGGATCGGGGCTATTGTCGCTATGCCGCAGGTCTCTGAGTTGCGGTGTACTTGTCGTCGTGCTGATGTCCTTATCCATTGCGGCCCTGTATTGGCCACGGCGCGCGGCTCGGTCGCAACTCGCTCGATGATACAGCGCTTGCTGTGCCGCCATCACCTGCGCCTCCCTGCCTTGCCAGATCTCCAAAGCCGGTTGCTGGATGGCGCGGGCGAACGAAAACGTCAGCGCCCAAGGCAGTCGTGACTTGAATCTGACATTCATGGCATTCAAGCGGGCCGAGGCCAGTTCTCCGGATTGGCCGCCCGACAAGAACGCAATACCGGGGACCGCGGCCGGGACCACTCTTAGCAGACACCCAACTGTCGCGTCGGCCACCTCGTTCAGCGCTTTTTGCTCAGCGCAGGTCAATCCCGGAAGCAACATGTTGGGCTTCAGGATCATGCCTTCGAACGTCACTCGTTGTGTGTAAAGCTGGTCGAAGACCGTTCGCAGGACTTCCGCCGTTACCTCGCAACACCGCTCCAAGGTATGTTCGCCGGCCATGAGCACTTCCGGCTCGACGGCAGGAACCAGGCCAGCTTCCTGGCACAGCGCCGCATACCGAGCTAAGGCTTGCGCGTTGGCCTCGATGCAGCCTCGGCTGGGAATGCCCTCGCCCACGGCAATCACCGCGCGCCACTTGGCAAAACGGAGGCCCATTCGAGATTATTCGGCCAAACGGTCGCGCAATCCGTCCAACCCTTCGGTCACTTTCTCGCCGGGATGACCGGCCAAGCGCTTAGCGCCGGTGTCAACTTTGATGCCGGGAATGATTCCCGCATCGGTGATCACTTTTCGGTGATCACTTTAAGGAAGGGAGTGCCATCTTTCTTCCGCTGGTGGATCGTCTCGTCGTAGAGGATCGCGCCGCTAATGCACTCACCGAGACCAGGCGTGGTCACTATCAGCTCGCGATAGGCGCGCCGGGCCTCCTCGGTCTGAGGAATCCCCACCCTGGCAAATCGCTTGTTGCAGGTTGGATTGCTTTCATCCATCGCCAGCAGGCCCTTGTCGCCGGCGACCAGCGCTTTCGCAGTGTCCATAAGCACTTGCTTATTCATTTGTGATGATTCCTTTGGCTGCGAACGTCGCTAGGACCTGGCTATCTGCTGGCCGGGGCTGAAAGTAGCTGCTGCCGTTGGCTGCGAGGCCACCAGGCTAAGTCATCGCTCATCACATAGGTAGCCAAGGCGACGAGCATCAAACTCACGGCGACCCATAGACGCCAGTCATGATGTGCATGCTTCCAGTAAGGACGATGGAAGCCATAGTTAACACCGTCGTCATCCAGACCTTCGTGCTGCTGATGACCGTGCTTTGTCTTACTCATGAGTTGCCGCCTGATCGCCGGAGTCCGCGTGGAGCGATCTCGGGTCGGCGTCGTTACTGCTCAGATCCTTCCACTTCCAGTTCCGGATTTCCGGCAAGTCCTGTCCGTGCTTGTCGATGTAATGCTGGTGCTCGATGAGCTTGTCCTGCATCATCTGCTTCAGGTACGCACCCTTGGCGCCCAAATGCGGCAGCCGATCCACCACGTCTTGTACCAAGTGAAATCGATCAAGGTCGTTCTGCACCCTCATGTCGAAGGCCGTCGTGATGGTCCCCTCTTCCTTATAGCCGCGGACGTGCAGGTTGCGGTTGGTCCTGCGGTAGGTAAGACGATGTACCAGCCATGGGTACCCATGGAAGCCAAAGATGATGTGCTTATCCTGGGTAAAAAGCGAATCGTAATCTCTCTCGTTGAGACCGTGAGGGTGTTCCGTGGCGGGCTGCAGCTTCATGAGATCGACGACGTTGACCACCCGGATTTTCAGATCGGGCAGATGTTCGCGAAGGATGGAGACGGCGGCCAGAATCTCCAGCGTGGGCGTGTCTCCGCAACACGCCATCACGACGTCCGGCTCGGTCCCCTGGTCGTTGCTGGCCCATTGCCAGATGCCGATTCCTTCCGTGCAATGCACGACCGCGGCGTCCATGGTCAACCATTGTGGAAGGGCGTGCTTGCCGGCCACCACCACGTTGACGTAATCGCGGCTGCGGAGGCAGTGATCGAACACCGATAGGAGACAGTTCGCGTCGGGCGGCAAATATACGCGCACGATGTCGGCCTTCTTGTTGATCACGTGGTCGAGGAAACCTGGGTCCTGGTGCGTGAAGCCATTGTGATCCTGCTGCCAGACGTGAGAGGCAAGCAGATAGTTCAGTGACGAGATCTTGCGGCGCCACGGCAGTTCCAACGTCACCTTGAGCCACTTGGCGTGCTGGCTGAACATCGAGTCGACGATGCGAATGAAAGCCTCATAGCTATTGAAAAGCCCATGCCGTCCGGTGAGCAGATAACCCTCGAGCCAACCCTCGCACTGGTGCTCACTGAGCATCGAGTCCAGCACGCGTCCAGTGGGCGCGAGGAATTCATCATTTTTTACTTCTCGAGCGTCCCACTGACGGTCGGTGACTTCAAAAACCGCGCCCAACAGATTCGATAGTGTCTCATCGGGACCGAACACGCGGAAATTGCGCTTGTCCTGATTCAGCTTGGCTACATCGCGCAGAAACTTCCCGAGCACGAGCGTATCCTGTCCGCTGACAGCGCCTGGCGAAGGCACATTCACCGCATGGTCGTGGAAATCCGGCATGCGCAGATCGTGCAGCAGAATGCCGCCGTTAGCGTGCGGATTGGCGCCCATCCGCCGCTCGCCCTTGGGCGCCAGCTCGGCCAATTCCGGCATGAGACGGCCGTGCACATCGAACAGTTCCTCGGCTTTGTAGCTCTTCATCCAGCTTTCAAGCAGCTTGACATGGTCGGGATGCTCCGGGTCCACGAGCAGCGGCACCTGGTGCGATCGGAAGGTGCCTTCGATTTGTAAGCCGTCGACGACTTTCGGTCCCGTCCAACCCTTGGGCGATCTCAGGACGATCATTGGCCAACGTCGCCGTGTGGTGTCGTTTTTGTCCCGTGCGTTGCTTTGGATTTGCCGAATGTCTTCGATGACCTTTTCCATGGTGGCGGCCATGAGTTGATGCATCTTTTCCGGCTCATCACCTTCTACAAAGTAGGGCGTCCAGCCGCAGCCTCGCAGAAATTGCTCTAACTCTTCATGCTCGATGCGGGCGAGCACGGTCGGGTTGCTGATCTTGTACCCGTTTAGGTGAAGGATCGGCAGCACGGCTCCGTCGGTAATTGGGTCCAGAAACTTGTTGGATTGCCATGCAGTCGCGAGCGGACCAGTTTCAGCCTCACCGTCACCGATGATGCAGGCGACGATCAGAACGGGATTGTCAAACGCGGCCCCGAAAGCATGGCTTAACGAGTACCCCAGCTCGCCACCTTCGTGAATCGAGCCCGGCGTCGTCGGCGCAACGTGGCTCGAGATCCCGCCGGGAAACGAAAATTGCTTGAACAGCTCTTTCATCCCGGCTTCGTCCTGGGTGACGTTCGGATAAATCTCACTCCAAGTGCCTTCGAGGTAAACGTTGCCCACCAACGCTGCGCCACCGTGCCCGGGACCCGCGATGTAGAACATATTCAGGTCATACTTCTTGATGACCCGGTTCAGATGCACGTAGATGAAGTTCTGACCTGGCACCGTGCCCCAATGTCCGACCACCAGCGGCTTCACGTGTGACAGTTTGAGTGGCTCCTTCAGCAACGGATTCTCGTAGAGGTAAATCTGGCCGACCGACAGATAGTTGGCCGCCCGCCAGTACGCGTCGATCTTTTGGAGCAGTTCCGGGGAAAGAGTTTCTGTGTTCATGGTTCAATTCTCCTTTTTTCAGCGGGCGGCTTGTCGCTCACCCGTTCGCCTCGCCTGTTGTTGCGTTCCTGGATTCGAGCGGCTTCGATTCCGGTGAGTTCTGCTGACGTAGAAAGATGGTCAGCACGACATAGAGCGCGATCACCAGATATTCCGCCTGCCAGGTTTGCAAGGTTGTCGTCCAGAATTTAGCCGAAAGCAAAAATGCTGCGATCGAGATCGGCGGCTGGCCCGCGAGCATGAGTTGCTCGTTGTAAGCCTTGGTCCCGAAGACGATATGGAGCCCTAGTGCGAGCACAAACAGCAGAAGAAACGCCACCAACAGCGAATTGCGGTAAAACCAACTGAAGCGATCAGCCTTGCGTCGCTTTTGTTTGCCTTTCGCTTTGCGTGGATCGCGGGAATGCGGCGCGCCACGCTGATACAGGAAGCTGCTGAATACGATCAACGAGCCAAGCTGCAGGACGGCCGCCTGCCAATTGGAAGCGAGACCTTCCAGGAAGGCCCCGGTTGACAGAAAATGCCAATAGCCGATCGACGACTGCGCGTGCGCCGCAAGAGTCTCATTTTGTAGCCGCCAGCCGGAAAGACTTTCCAGGGAAATGCAGATCACGAAAAGCGCGAACAGCACGATCGAGAGTGAATTGTCTCTGATCGGGTGGATCACTTTTCGCATCTGACCCACCTTCTTCGTTTCCACGGCGATATTTGGCTTTAATCCCATTTTGCCCTAAGAACGATCCTCGCTGTCAGACATGTTTTTCTTTTCATGATCGGGTTGTTTTTCAATCGTGATGCCCAAGACGCGGCAAACTGTCCTGGCGATCATGAGTTCTTCATCCGTATGAATGACGCGAACAGTGACCCGTCCGGCCGCCGCGGAAATTACGCCCTCATTCGCCGCGTTTCGCTTCTCTTCGAGTTCGATTCCAAGGAATCCCAGTCCGGCGCAAATCCGCGCGCGGACCTTGGGCGCGTTTTCGCCGATGCCGCCGGCGAACACTAGCGTGTCCAGTCCGCCTAACGCCGCCGCGAATGCGCCGATCCACTTCTTGACCTGGTAGCAGAACAGCGCGACCGCTTCAGCCGCCCGCGCGTCCTGCGTTTAATGCTCGAGCAAATCGTGCATGTCGGAACTGGTTTCTGACACGCCGAGCAGCCCCGACTTGAAATTGACCATCTCGTTGAATTCTTTCGCACTCATTTTTTCGGTGCGCGCCAGATACCAGACCAGTCCGGGATCGAGATCGCCTGAGCGGGTGCTCATCGGCACTCCGGCTGTCGGCGTGAAACTCATGCTTGTGTCCATCGATTTGCCGTGACGCACGGCCGCCAGGCTCGCGCCGTTGCCAAGGTGTGCGAGGATGACCCGGCCTTGTGCCGCTTCCGATCCGCCCACGCGGGCTAGTTCTCCTATCAGAAATGCGTACGACAACCCGTGGAACCCATACCGCCGCACCCCTTGTGCTTCGTAGCGGCGCGGGATCGGCAACAAACGGGCTACTTGTGGCATGTCATGGTGGAAAGCCGTGTCGAAGCACGCGACTTGGGGCAGCTCAGGAAATCGGTGATGAAATGCCTCGGTTAAGAGGATCTCCTCCGGCATGTGCTCGGGATCGAAAGCACTGAGCCCGTGCAGCTCCTCGACCATTTCCGGAGTGATTCGCTGCGGCTCGAAATACTTCGGGCCGCCATGCACCACGCGATGCCCGACCGCGGTCAATGCATCGCGGTCGCTGCATTTTTCCAGCCAATCCATAAGCACATTTACCGCTACCGTGTGGTTCGGCACGGCCAACGCTCGGGAAAATTTCTCCGATCCTTTTACTGTAAACGTGGCGTCCGAAAGGCCGATCCGGTCAATACTCCCGTCCAACGAGCGGCGTAGTGGCTCGCCAGCTTCGAACAAGGCGAATTTAATGCTCGACGAGCCGCCATTGATCGTCAGAATCTGTGAGCTAGCCGGCTTCATCGACGACTCCTTCGCCAGTATGCAATCCGAAAGAAGCCAGTTTCGCGCACGTGGACGTGTAATCCGTATGAAGAATGCTTCGAATGCCTAGACCCTCTGCAATCCGGATGAACATCGGGGTGTTTTCGATGTAGACCACCCGTCGGGCCGGCGCCTGGGCGATGTCGAGCGCAAGTCGAAAGATGTCCTCGTCGGGCTTGCGGATGTGCACGAAGCAGGAGGAAATAAAAGAGTCCACAAAGCTGTCGAGCTTGAACTTCCGAATCCTGTGGGCGTTCAGTTCGCGTGACTCATTGCTGACCACCGCAATCTTGAGCCCGTGCCGGGCCTTTAGCTGAGCGAACAGCTTGATCATCTCGGGATAAGGTTTCGATTGCGCGAACATGAACCGTTGAAACTGCGCCCGGGTGAAGGGCCGCTTCTGGTAGAAGACCACCCGCCCTAGATATTCTTGCAGGGTGAGCTTTCCTTCTTCATAGGTGTCGAAGGTCAGGTGATGCCGATCCTCCATCTCGGACCACTCCAGCTTGAAGGTTGTCGCCGCCCGTTTGCGGGCGTGGTGATCCCATCCGTTGGTGAGCAGGACACCGCCGACGTCCAGAAACACGCAGGTGATTGCAGCCGCTTTCTTCATCGCCTTTCTTCTGTCGATCGGATCACCGCTGGAATAGGACTCCTCTGCCTATCAGTGGGATCGCAACGCCGTCTCGGTGCGAAATAGACAAAGCCATTGCCGTCTGCTTTGGCCCTATTCCTCATCAGTCGCAGTCCAATCAGCATGAGCAGGCACATCCGATCGCAAAGAGACAACAGGAACGACGAAGTCCTTGCCTTCCCAATGAGCAGCGTCTGGCCAGTAGAAAGTGAATTTTACCTGCTTGCCTTCGGAAAGCGCTTCGGTCGTTAGATCGGCGATGTGAATCCCCAATCCCACATCGTGCGTCGTTGCCTCCTGGACGGTGTTCCAATTATCGGAACTCCAATGAATGACGGTAGGCGCCATCGTCTCGATGCGCAGTATTTTCCCGACAGGCATCGAGCGAATCTTATGGTTAAACCGCCACACCACGCGCGGGGATATGGTTTTCTTGACAAGATAGCGTTGTACAGTTTGTGGCGGCCGGTCGAAAAGCTGGCCGTCGCGCAGTGAGCGTCGCAGCTTGAGATACTCCGCATGCGCCCACACAAGCGGCATGGCTGAACCGGAAGGCCGGCCAAAATGAAGTCCGCGTTCTGGTATATCGGGAGAGTCCCAGACTTGCTCTGAGATTAGGCCACCTTCGTTGGCGAAGGATTCCATTGCGGTCAGAAGTCGTTCGGCATTTTCGATTCGGCCTGCCGCCAGTTCGAAGTGGGCCCGCTCGCCGGTGAGCAGTGGCCACCCGCGACCAATCCCCGTTCCGTCAAAAGGTGCGCCATCTTCATGCTCGCCATAGCCATCGTCGTTGTAGCGATGCCAGGTGCAGCCGAACGGTGTCTCCACCTTGAGCAATGCGTCAATGACTTTTGCGGTGTCCCGAATGCGCGGGTCGTCGGCAGCGCGCAAGCCGAAACGCACCAGGGCAAGAGCATCGGGGCTGACCAAATGACTGGCGACGCGGGTGTCCTCTGCGGCCACAACGTTCTTGACGTGAACACTCTTCTGGAAACTCGATCCAGCGTTCCCGGTTTCCTTCGAAGCGATCCGGACGTAATAGCCTTCAACGTGGAACTTCCGGCACCAATCTGTGCCGGAGGCATACATCCAGCGTTCGATTGAGGTGTTCCAGACATCGGCGATTTCGCGGAGATAGGTTGCAACGGAGGCCTCATGGTTCAAGTCGGCCATATCCGCCGCCGCCAGGAGTGCGGCGATTTCTGCCCCGACCGTGAATGGCGAATAGCCTGGATCTTCCTCCCAGCGATCCTGCGGGCTCACAGGACCATTACGGACCAAATAGCCTGCAGCGTTCCGCACCATCGCCCAAAACCCGGCGACATCCGCCTCGGCTAGTGCTTTTTCGCGATAGGCCAGGTCCACCAGGAGAATGGGCAAAGCCGTCTCGTCCATTTGGATCCCGTTCCAATACGGCGAGGCATCCAACCACATATTTTGTGACCAATGACCGTCCGACTGCTGGGTTCTATGCAAAAATGAGAGCACCCGGCGGACGTCCTCGTGCGCCCCGGCAGCAAGCAAACCGCCCGCCGTTTCCACCATGTCGCGCGACCAGACGAGATGGTAACCACCCTGATCGTCGTCGCCTTTGCTAAATCCCCACGGAATGGCGAGGCTGGCAATCAGTGCGCCCGGCGCATACTTGGATTCATGGATGCGCAGGACGGCGAGACTCTTCCGGGCAAGATCGCCTGAAGTGCCTTCACTCTTCTTCAGCGACGCGTGCGATCTAATCCATTCCTGCCAGCCGGCAATATAGTCTTGTTTTGCCTTGTCAAAACCGTCGCGCAGGCTGGCGACGGCATTCTTGGCTGCTTCGTTCGGAGTTTTTCCAAAACCGAGAGCTAAGACGAAATTTCCCTGCGATTTCGAAAGATCAATTTCGGCCGCCAGAGCCACATTGCCGTTTTCCGCCCGTGTGAATTCCCAGGTCAGCTGGTTGTGCGCTTTCAGGTCCTGCCAGCCGTCCGATGAACCCACATAGCGGACCGACCGCTTGGTATATGGAACAGAACAGGCCAGCGCCAATACGCATCCGTTTCGCTGTGCAAACAGAAGCGGTGTGCCATCGAATTCGTCCACCCAGCCAGTGTTGTCACTGCCATGGTTGTCCAAGTGTGGCGCGAGCAGGACATGAAGGCGATAATCGGACAGCGCGCCTTGCTGCGCGACAAGCTGGACCTGTTGTAAGACCGTGTCCCGATGTGGATCGGTCACAATCTGCTTTTCGATGCGGTAGCGGCCCTCACGGCAGGTGTTGACCAAGCGGAATGCCGGCACGCCTTCGGCGAGCCATTCCACTTTGTGTCCGTCATCGCGTTTCTCCTCGGAGAAGAAATCCTTTCCGGCCGTGACTATCAGCCCCATGTCGCGGACGCAGGCTTGGTCGATGCGAGGGTAGTAGATCTCGTTGAAGATTCCGTGGCTCAGCGTGAACCAAACGTGGCTCTTGTTGCTGAGGGCAGTGCCGACGCCTACCTTGGCGCTGGACGTCCAGAGCGCCGGAATTCCAGGCCCGTCGGGTGCAGAACTTGTTGATGTGCGCACGTCATCCTCTCCTTCGCGCAGACAACCGACGGTTTAGGTTACCTGGACCCCGGCCACAGTGATGTAACGCGGCCGGAAACAAGAGGGATCTTGCGTGGCCAAACTCATTGATCGCGATCCCGGCTGACACTTAGTTACCCCTGCGGATTCGAGAGCTAGCGGAGCATCAGTTGTGGACTGTAAGCCTGATAGAGCTCCCGACACCCTTGAACACAAAAGTTCGGTACGGGTAGCAACAGTACCTTGCAAGTCATCATAGCGGATTCCGAGTCCGGCCGATCTCCGCGATCGGCGCCATTTGTTCTTCGGATTACCAAATCGCGATTTACGTCTTGATGAAGTTGAACGCACACTCATGATCAAGACGTTCACATAAACTCGTGAGGTCGGTAGGAAAAGATTCACCACCTTATGAAGAACATACTGTGGAGAATTCTTCGTCGGATAGGACCGACCTGAACACAATAGCGCACCGTAACCGAAATCGATCTGGAAGGATTAAGGAGTCCCATTTATGACTAAAACGAACTCAGTTGTAGCCATCTACGACACCCACTCTCTAGCAGAAGAGGCCGTAAAGAACCTGCAGAGGTCCGGGTTTGACATGAAAAAGCTGTCAATCGTCGGTAAGGACTATCACCCCGAAGAGCATGTCACCGGGTACTATAATACCGGCGATCGCATGAAGTTCTGGGGCAAGCTCGGTGCCTTCTGGGGTGGCATTTTTGGACTTTTCTTGGGCGCCGGTTTCTTCCTCATTCCGGGGATCGGGCCGGTTTTGGCAGCCGGCCCTCTGGTCAGCATGATCATTGGCGCTCTCGAAGGCGCCGTTGTCGTGGGCGGATTGGATGCTATCGGCGCTGGGCTGTACAGCATTGGGATCCCTAAAGACAGCATCTTGAAATATGAGTCGTCGCTCAAGGCTAACAAGTTTCTCCTCATGGCCCACGGCACAGCGGCCGAGGTTGCCAAGGCCAGAGACATTATGCAGACCACTCGTCCTGCGGAGCTTGCAATGCACCGGCGTGAACGCGAATGACACACGGGGCTTCCCGACAGACAGCCATTATCAAACAAACGTGAGTCAAATCGCGACTTGGAGGACGGGTGCGATGAAACGAATTGCGGTGGCATTGATCGCGACAAGCATGCTGATGACAGCGGTGGGTGTGGGATTCGCAAAAGATCTGAGTACGGTCGGACTTGAGGAGGCGTTCATCGATTCGGTCGGGACCTGCGGTCCCTCGAGCAAGGTCGCGGGTTCACTCGGCAAAAGTGAAGATCCGCAGGTGAAGATCGCGCTCCGCGACGCACTGATTACTGAAGCTGCCGACGACGCGGCCGGTGTAGCGGGCTCAAACAAACCGCACACCGATTGCCTTAAGAAGGATCTTTCGGCGCGCGGATACACTGACAACGACATGGCAGCGCTGCCTTATTGCGTCAAGCACGACTGGCCGGATCCATTCACCAGCCTCGGCGTGTGCGTGAAGAATCAAAGCCGACTCGAGGGAGTGCTCAACAAAACATAGTAATGCAGATCGCTCGCTATGCCTCTTCGTCTGACGATGATCGCTTAGTAGACCGCCTCAACCTCAGGCGCAGCCTGAAAGGGAGCCAGTGATGCAGGCCTACAATGAAAATCAGAACTGCTGGGGAGTCATCTTGGCGGGCGGAGAGGGAAAGCGCTTATCTTCACTGACGCAGCGCAGAGCCGGTGATGCCAGGCCGAAACAGTTCTGCCCGGTGATCGGCGACTCATCGTTGATCGAACAAACGCGCAGTCGCGTGTCGCTGTCCGTCGCACACGACCACACCATGATCGTCGTGACTCGTGCTCATAATCCTTATTACGGGCCGCTGCTTGGCGACATCAAGGAGCACAATCTCGTCATTCAGCCAGACAACCGTGGCACCGCGGCAGCGATTCTCTACTCCCTATTCAGATTGTCAAAATTCGAGCCCACCGCCTACGTAGCGTTGTTTCCCTCGGATCACTTCGTGAGCGACGAGCGCCACTTCATGCGCCACGTTGACCTGGCCTTCCACGCCGTCAGACTCCGACCCGAGTTGACGGTACTCCTTGGCATTGCCGCGGACAGCGATGAAGCTGCGTACGGCTGGATCGAGCCAGCGCAGGCTGTAGGTGAGGATTATGCTGGTATTTGCGATGTTCATCAGTTCTGGGAGAAACCGTCGGCAGAGGTTGCCAAACAACTTCACGATCGCGCTTGCCTGTGGAGTAGCTTCGTGACTGTGGCCCGATTGTCCACGCTCTTGGGACTTATCATGGTGACGGTGCCGGAACTCTACCGCTCCTTTGCTCGTATAAGTTCCGCCCTCCTGACCAGCTCAGAGGACCGATCCATGGAGAGGCTGTACGCTTCGATAGACGACACGGACTTTTCGCGTGAGGTATTGGCCAGACGTCCGACCAACCTGGCGGTCCTTCCAGTTCATGGATGCGAATGGAGCGATCTCGGCGAGCCAGCGCGCGTGATCGACGTCTTGAACCGTCAGAAAATCCAACCTCGATGGAACGTGGCCTGATACATGGCGGCGATATTCCATCCACTTTCAACTTAATTGAGCAACATCTTGCGAACCATCTCGGGAGGAACGATCATGGTACGGCTTGTCGTAGTATGGCTTGGTGTGACCGCGACCCTTTTGCTTACTTTGGCAGGTTCCTCATGGGCAAACTATTCGATCAGAGCGGCGAGCCGCTGTATTCCTGCTGGGCGAAAAAAGGACAGGGGCGCTACCGGTACTTCGTCTCGAAGAGGCTAGTCAGGGGAACCGCGAAGCCGGATGAACGTGGGTGGCGCCTGCCTGCCGAACGAACTGAATTAGCGGTTATGGCCGGCACAAGACAGATGCTCTCGGATCGCGGGGCGCTGGCCTCAACCCTCAGAGCTTTAGGCTTCGCTGCTGCGGAACTCAAGCAGGCGATCGAAGCAATCGATGCCAAGGTCAATCAGCAGATCGAGACGACAGAGGCTACGAGCACTCTCATCGAACGAGTCGAGCTAAGGCGCGACGGAATGCAGATCACACTCAATCTACGAGCGCTTCTGCCATACGATCGGTTCCCCGCCGGCGGAGCCAACCTCCGAATGACCCGTTTTGTTCCGCTGCAGATGAGGCGTCGTGGCGTCGAAACGCGTCTGGTGCTCCCAGGCGAAGCGGTTGTAGCTCCGCGGACAGATCCCGCGCTACTTCGAGCATTGGCCCACGGGTATCAGTGGTTCGGCGAACTGGCAGCGGGAACTGCGGTGTCGACCAAGCAGATCGCAGCCCGCGAAGGTGTCAGCGACAGCTATGTGCGCCATCTGGTGCCGCTCGCCCTGCTCGCTCCAGCAATCGTGGAATCCATCTGTGCAGGGCGGCAAAGCGTCTGCCTCTCTGCCGAGCGTCTCAAGACTCAGGCCGGTCTTCCGATCGAATGGGACGCGCAGCAGCGGCTCCTTGCGGATTAGAGGGCCGGGCCCTTCGGCTTCTGACCGCTAAGGACCAATCGATCCAGCGAAGCGAGAAGCGTCAAGGGGCGATCACACAGAATCCGCTCGTG
>Ga0187879_10000638_pt1 | contig 23292 bp, 13 predicted proteins | sample June2016WEW_19_1_FD_132423 | JGI IMG/M metagenome (GOLD analysis project Ga0187879, IMG submission 132423) | Peatland microbial communities from SPRUCE experiment site at the Marcell Experimental Forest, Minnesota, USA - June2016WEW_19_10 | ecosystem: Environmental > Terrestrial > Soil >... | reverse complement strand
GGCTTGCCGTCCAACGCGATGGTCTTGCCAATCGGGTCCGTGTCGCGGAAAAAACGCTGGCGCACATCCTCGCCGATGAATGCGACGTTGGTGTGCCGCTGGTTGTCGAATTCCGTGATGAACCTGCCCGTGTCCACCCCCAGGTCCGAAATGACGCCCATGTTCGCAGTCACGCCCGTCATCCCCACTCCATCCATAACTTGGCCGCGGTAGTGTACGCTCACGCTTTGGTCTGCCGACATGCCGAATTCCCGCACCAGAGTTAGTTGGCTTTTCAGATACCGATACTCGTCCCAGGTCAGCTTGGGATTCCTCCGGTCCAGTTCGATCAGTTTCTTGGGATCGAAATCGCCGAGCAGCGGAATCCGCTGCACCTGGAAGCCGTCGGTGCCCATGTCGGACACCTGCTGCGCCACGTACACGTCCATCCCGTGCACCATCGACATCACCACGATCAACGTGGTGGTGGCGAGAATCACGCCCAGCAGCGTGAGAAAGCTGCGCAGTTTGCTCGAAAATACGCTCCGCACGGCGACCAACATCGCTTCGCGGAAAGATGCCAAAGCTCGCATGATGCCCGATTCAGCCTGCCGGTTCCGCACGCAGTGCGAACGGTAGACACGTTCATATCATTAATGAGGACGCCGCCCCTGATCCAACATTAGCGCAAAAGCGCAGACGGCCGCGCCGGACCCGCCAGGCTCACGGCGCCACCATCCCGGCGTTCTATGAGGCATACGCGAGCCGCCGCACAAAGTTCCCGGAAAGTCCTTCGGTGGGGCATGCTTTCGCTTGCCATTTGTTTTCCCGAGCCAGCACCGCGTTCAGACCCGAATCGCGAAGCGAAGTGCGCCGGAAGAGAAAGTCGAGCCGCTTCTATCAGGTTCAAAGCGAGCTTCTGCCGCGGGTCAATCGACTCCGACAAGCCACCATGTGAAGCTGGCGGGAACGCCGATGCGGCTCGGTCCTTCTCAGTTGTTGTACTTGATCTGCGACTCCGCCTCAAACTTGCGGTAGCCGCGGAAAACCGTTTCGTTGCGGACAAACGCCTTGGCGTGTCGCAATTGCAGCATGGAGCGAAGCGGCAGCAGATAATCGTCCCTGCCGATTTTTACAATGCCATAGTCGAGCGAAAGCGAGGGCGATTGCAGGCCAAATTCCTTCGGCAAGCCGGTTCCCTGAATCGTGAGCCTGCGGACCATTCCGGTCTCATCGTCGATGAAAACGCGCCCGGTATAGCCCGCCGCTTCAATCATGCTGCCCCAATGCAGCACAAAGTTGGATTTGGCTTTGGAGACTTCGAACTCGAAGACCTGGCAGAGCACGCCCATCGTCATGGAGCGGCCCGCCCAGTGGTAGGTTGCGGCGATATCCGGGTCAAACAGTCCGCGCAGCAGAGAACCGAATTCGTTGCGCGACGAGATGCCTTTGTTTTCGACCGGGGCGTTATCGGCTTTTACTCCGTCGGTCTCGATTCGCTGGTACCGCTCTTTGCCGTCCTCGAATATTAGCTCGTCCTTATAGGAATCGGCCTCTTTCAGTTGATCGGGAGTCTTCACGGGAGCGGTGAACCGGTGCGTTTCCTGAATGCAGCGGAAATTCGGGAGCTGGTCCAGATAATGCATCGCGCTCTTGGCAGCCGCGTCCCAGAGCTGCTTCTGACCTTCGTCGCGCATTTTGAGCCCGCTCGAATCGATCGTGGCCGGCTCGATATCCGGCAGCACGACCGCCGCGATTTCGGCGTCATCGGCCGCCGCCGAAGTGTGGGTCACTTTCGCCACCTCTACCGGCGGCGTGGTGCCGTCTCCAACCACCTTGAACGCGACCACCCGCTTGATCACGCTCTTGCCCTGATGGATGGAAATGATGCCTTGGTAATCGCCGGCGGGGAATTTGGCGCCCTTCATGTTAACGAGGTATGGGAATTCATGGGCTTGCCCGCCAACCATGCTCGAGGTGCCACCGGCCCCGTTTGTGGGTCCTTCGCGCGCACTGTTTGCAAGGCCGCTCTTGAATGGCAACGACATGTGGGCCACCACGCGTCCTTCATTCATGACGTCCATGCTCAGATCGAGCGGGTCGCCGTGGATATCCGGATAAAGCCGCAGATAGATCTGCAAGTCAACCGGTTGTCCGGCGCGGAAGACCGGGTCAAGCACGGGAGATAGTGCCTCTCCTTCGTAGCTCAGCACCTGGTCGGCTTCAAACTTGTCCACGGATCCCTTAAACGGGCGCACCGCCACTGCATCGGTGGCGACCAGGCTCCTGGCATTTCGTCCGACTTTCACCGGCGTTTGAATGAAGCCCATGGTGTTCCCTACCAGGTCTTCCACTTTGGCTTCCATGCTGAACGGCCCTTGGCCGACTAGGGTCACGCTGCGCATGAAAAACATGCTGCCTTCGCGCCGCTCATTCAATTTCTGCATCGGTCCATGAACGGTAACGTCTCTACGGCCAGTCCAAATGGCCGCCCCCTTGACGTTCCGCACCGTCGCGGTAATGCGCGCACGCGCCAAGTAGGAGCCCGCGTTGTCGTCTATATCGAACTTCAGCGCATTAAGCGGCGATTCGACGGTCACCAGACCTTGCAGAGGCGCATTGGGATCGTTGGGCCAGTAGGAAACCTCCATCGAACCGCCTCCCCCCGCGACAACTCCGTTAACGTTTGAGAGAGTCGCGGTCATGCCGAAATCCGCCTCGTGGTCGGTAATGCTCTCGGACGTCGATCCCGTTCCCGAAGTGCGGATGAATCTGATCCGCACCGGAATCTCGGACTTGAGGACGGCACCGGGCGCGGAAGGCGCCGCTTCGGCGGCTTTGGCCGCGGCCTGTACAGGCGCGGGCTCATCCGCCGGCGCCGCCAGGGCCACCTGAGTCTCCAGGGATTTTGCCTGCCGCATCCATGCGCCACCTGTCTTCGCCGTCAAGGCGTTGAGGGCAGGATTCGGTACAGTTTTGACCCCCTCCCCGACGTCGAGTACAAGAACTCTCACCCCGTGAGCCTGGCAGATCTCGCCCAGATGTTCCAGCGCACGCTCTCCGTCGCTCGAGAACGGCGGGCTATTCAGAACCGCAACCACGATCCGCGCGCCGGAGTGCATTGCCGCAGCCTGCGCGGCAGAGTCAAGCGTGAACAGGAACGAAGACGGATCGGCATCGCGCGCCGCCAGCGCCGTGTCGATAAACGTCAGTTCCATTTCCCTGGCGTCCGGGACCTTATCGATGCGTTTGATATCCGGATTGCCGGCACGCCTGATTTCGACCACGCCGCCGCCTGTCTGCACCCAGTGGCGTGCCGCCGCGGCCGCGGCGTGCGCGGATTGCCGCGCCGCTTCCTGCGAACTGGGACCGAACACAAACGTAAGGAGACCGTCCTCGGCATAGAGGCCAGGAGCAAAGGGCACAGCCAATAACAAGACCGTTGTCCCAAGGCAAGCAGAAATGCGCATTTAATCCCATTATGCGCCATTGCGGACCAGTGTGGAAGAGAGAGTAGTGGACTAAATCGGAGTTAACGTACTACCGGGAGAGCCCGCGCTGGCCGACGCTGCCGGGCTGGCTCCGGTACCCACGCTTCCGCGCCTCGACCACGGTCCTTCGGCCGTGCCGGCCCCGCAGGCGTTGGGATTTCGGGAAAGTACTGCAACTACGCCTGTGGCCGCAACGTATAATAAAGGTCGGTAGAGTCTGAAATCGATTCCGCCCCGCCGGCGCCCGCCCGAGCGCCGGGCTGAGTCTTCGGAGGAAGCCACCATGAACAAACCCTTGGCATGTTTGTTCACCGTTCTCCCTTTTCCCGCCGTTACAGCTCTGGCGCGGGTTTCCTTCAACCATAGCCCTAAAGAGTCCGAAACCCCGGAAACGCCGGATTGCCCGCATCTCGTCATTCTGTAGCGAGAGGAGAAGTTACCATGGCCCGACAGTCCACGCATTTCATGTTTGCAGTCCTCACCGCGAGCTGTGCATTCGCTCAGCCCGTCACCCCGTCAATTACCGCTCAGCCCGTCATCTCGGTAACTGAGGTTGTAAACTCCGCAAGCTATCTTCCCCCGGGGCTGCCAGGCTCCGCGATTGCACAGGGTTCTATCTTCACCATATTCGGTAGCGGTTTGGGACCCAACACGCTGGCCCAGGCCGGTCCATTGCCGCTACAGACGTCGCTGGGCGGCACTTCCGTCACCGTCACGGTTGGTTCGCAGACCGTGAAGGCTTATATCCTGGCGGCTCTCAGCTATCAGGTGAACGCTCTCCTGCCATCCACAACACCGACCGGGAGCGGAACCGTCACCGTCACCTACAACAACCAGACCAGCGCGCCGGCGCCCGTTCAGATCGTCAACGCCTCGTTTGCAACGTACACGTTTAGTTCGGGCGGCTACGGGCAGGCCATCGCCACCGACCTGAACTATCAGGTCAATACCATCATCAATACACTCCACCCGGGCGATTATGTAATCTTATGGGGCACCGGCCTCGGAGCCATCGATGGAGACGACTCGATCGCGCCGCCGGTTGGCAATTTGGGGAGCCCGACGGTACACGTCGGGAACGCCTCGCTGACTCCTTATTATGCGGGGCGGTCGTACTCGTACCCTGGGTTGGACCAGGTCATATTCCAAATCCCGTCCGGGATCGAGGGCTGCTATGTGCCGGTCGCGGTCGAAACCAATGGCCTCGTAGGCGGCTCCTCGACGATCGCCGTATCGACATCCGGCCAGACCTGTTCGGATTCCATTCTGGGCCAGGACTTGATCGATAAGCTCGCCGCCGGAGGCACGGTCGATTTCGGATTCGTGCAGTTGTACGCCATCATTCTGCGCAACGAGAGCCTTCCCACCGGAATAGGTGTGCCCGATTTTGGGCAGGCGAGCTTCAGCGAATTCACACCGCAAACCGCCGGTCTGGCCTCTTATGGCGTGTCCCAAGGTTACTGCCTTACCAACACGAATGATCCCGATGCGAGTCCCGGCCAGCTCGATGCCGGCGCCGGCATCACCCTGCAAGGTCCGACGACCGCGACGCTTCCGCAGGAATACGCAGGATGGGGATTCTACTATTCGATGTTCAATAATGGTGCGACCCAGTTCTTTTGGAGCGATCTCACATATACGGTTTCCAGCCCGGGTGGCGCAAAAGTCGGCGCGTTCTCCGTCGCCGACACCACCAGCATCCCCAGCGCTTATTTCTCCGGCATCATAGCCGGCCAGACGCTCTCCCGTTCGAGCGATCTCAAGGTTACCTGGACCGGCGGCAATCCCAACTTGCAGAACGGCCAGGTGACCATCGCCGGTTATTCAGGGTCTACGAGCGGGACCTTAAACGGGGCTTTCATTTGCACGGCTCCGCTTTCTGCTGGATCGTTCACCATTCCCAAGTGGGTGCTCTCTTCGATGCCGCCGAGCGGAACCGGTTATATTGGTATCGCCCCATACCCGATCGGCTACATTTGGATCGGGCAGTTCAACAATCCGGTGACTTTCCAGGCCAGCGGCCTCGACAAGGGCATCCTCATGGATGAGTTTTACAACGGATTCCCAGTCTATTTCCAGTAATAAGCCGTGGCATTGCCGGCAATCCGCCGCACGTTATAATCTCATCAGAGTGAGACTCGCCGCGGTGGTTCTGTTGCTTCCATTGGGACTCGCCGCGCTTTGGGCCGGCGGGTCCGCGGACCCTTTGCGGGAAGCCGAAACGGCGCTTCAGTCCGGCGATGTGGCCTCCGCCATCCGGCTTTACCGCGAGTTCCTGAAGAGCTATCCCAACGCGGCCGAGATCCGTTCTAATCTTGGCGCCGCCCTGGTGCAGAACGGGCAGTTCGCCGCTGCCATCACGGAGTACAACATCGCGCTCCAGCAACTGCCGAACAATCCGCGCGTCAGGATGAACCTGGCGCTGGCGTACTACAAGCTCGGGCGCTTGCCGAAGGCCGTCGAACAACTGGAAGCGCTCCACAAACTGCAACCGTTGGAACTGAAACCGGCCTTGCTGCTGGCCGATTGCATGCTGGAAACAAACCAGCCGGCGCAAGCGGTGGAAGTGCTTGCGCCGCTGCGCGAGGAGTATCCCGACGACCACGCCGTCGTCTACGTGCTCGGCATGGCGCTGATGAAAGACAATCGTACGCGGGAGGCGCAGCTCTTGCTGGATCGCATCTTGAGCGACGGCGAGTCGGCGGAATCGGCCTTCCTGCTGGGGCAAAGCGAGTTGCTGCGTAACGACCTGGCGGCAGCGGCGGGGCACTTGGCGCGTGCCGTGGAACTCGATCCGAAGATGCCGTGGGTGCATACGCTCTACGGGCAGGCATTGAAGGCCGCCGGCAAGTTGGAGGAGGCGACCGTGCAGTTCAACGAAGAGCTGAAGGTGAATCCGTACGATTTCACCGCCAACACGGAAATCGCCCTGCTGCTCCTCCAGGATGGCAAGCCGGATGATGCGCTGTCGCACATCGCGATGGCCCTGCAGGTGCGCCCCAACGATGCCGGCGCGCTATATCAGCGGGCGTCGATTCACCTGACGCAGGGGCTCACCGAGCAGGCCCGCCAGGAGCTCGAGCAACTGCTCCGGGATTATCCGAACTTCTCTGAGGCGCATGCCGCGCTCGCCAGAGTCTACTACAAATTGAAGCGGACGGCCGATGGCGACCGGGAGGCCGCGGAGGCGCGCCGCGTGCGGGAAGAAGCGCAGAAACAGATCGAGCAAAAGCGCAATCCGCCGCCAGCCGAAAAGCCATAGTGCCGCCACGCCCGAGGTGCCGCTAATGCCCTTCTGCCGTCTCGGTGATCGTCAGAATCTGATCTGCCGGCACGTTGTGCAGTGTCTGGTGGATGCGGCTGGGCCACACGATGTCGATCTCCTTCACCACTTTCGACGGCCCCAAACCTAAGTGCACGCGCGGATCGCTCGAGCACGCGTAACCGGTGCTGGTAGTGGCGTGATTGTACTGCACTCCGGCATCGGTCGTGATACGCACCTGCGCTCCTAATCCCATGCGATTGCTCTTCACCCCCACCAATTTCAGCAGAATCCAGTGATTGGCGTTCTTCGAGATATTGTGGAAGTACTGCGCGTTGCCCTGCAGCACGCTGACCACGGCATCGATGCGCCCATCGTTATCCACATCGCCGAACGCAACGCCGCGATGCGCCAAAGCTGTCTGGAACGCGGCGCCGGCGCCGGCGCTCACGTCCTGAAACTTGCCGTTTCCCAGATTGCGCATTACCGTGTTGGGTTCTTCCGCTTTGCGCAACGACATCAAGGCGATGTTATCGAGCACGTGCCCGCGCGCCACCAGCAGGTCCTTCCACCCATCGTTGTCGAGATCGAAGATCCCATTCGACCAGCCCGACATGGGGCGCGTGATGCCGGCTATACCGCTGGCGCCGGTGATCTCCGTGAAGTCGCCCGCCGCGCCGCGATTGCGGAACAACGGGAAGGTGTCGCCCTCGAAGCCGGTCATCCAGATATCGTCGTAGCCGTCGTTATCGATGTCCCGGAAATCGGAGCCCATGCCCGACATATAGGATCCGGATTCGGGATATGCCACGCCGGTCTGCAGCGCCACCTCCTCGAATTTCTTGCCGCCTAAATTGTGGAAGAGCATATTCGGGGCGTTGTCGTTGGCCACGAACACGTCCATGAAGCCGTCATGATCGTAGTCGGCGAAGGCTACGCCCATGCCTTTCCCGCGGATCTGGCTGATGCCCATGGCCGCCGACACGTCCGTGAAGGTTCCGTCCCCGTTATTGTGGTAAAGCGTATTCGGAAGCGGGGCATAGTTCTTAGGATGGCAGTAGGCGCGTGTGCTTGAATTAGGCCCGCAAAACGGGTCCTTGTTGACCTCCCACTTGCAATAGTTCGAGACGAACAGGTCCAGGCGGCCGTCGTTATCGTAGTCGAACCAGCCGGCGGACACCGCCCACATCTTCTTTCCGTCCAGCATAGCCCCGCCCACTCCGGCTTTGTCCGTGACGTCGGTAAAGGTGCCGTCGTGGTTGTTATGAAAAAGCTGATTCTTAGTCACACTGGCGAGGAAGATATCCGGCCATCCATCGTTATCATAATCACCGATGGCGACGCCGATGCCATAGCCCTCGCCTTTCACTCCGGCTTTCTCCGTAACGTCGGTGAAAGTGCCGTCGTGGTTATTGTGGAAGAGGCGGTTCCAATACTGGGGCGAATCTTTTTTCAGCGATGGGATGGCTGCGCCATTGACGAAGTAAATATCCAGGTAGCCGTCATTATCGTAATCGAAAAGCGCCACACCGGCGAGCATCGTCTCGGGCAGGTTCTTATTCGGCGTCGGGCAATTGTCCGCCACGAAATGAATACCGGCGCGGTCCGCGATTTCCTCGAATGCGATAGGTCCCGGCGCGGGCACCGCCACCAGAGCCAGAACCGCCCCGAAGAGCGCGAAGATTAGCCAGCGCATCAAAGTTCAGACTACCACGGGCCCGCATCACCATGAGCGCGGGAGGCGAATCGGAGTGGAGTGAATATGACAATGCGGGCTTGGCTCGTTTGAGCTATTGACTATTCTAAGGACTTTGGAACATAGTCACAGTAGAGACTAACTGCCTCATGTGGTCAGATGCCGTAGGCAGCTCTCGGTTGCTTTCGAAGCGGCGAAACCAGAACCAGTACGCGAGCGTCGACAAGCCAGGCGTCCGCTCGGACGCCACCGATCAAGACCAGACGGCGTCGTCCGCGGCAAACAGTTATCCTGGAATGGAGGTCGTGCTATGAACGTCCGCGTTGCGGCCCGTTTCACACCCGCTCTTCTGATTCTCTTTCCCGCCGTTGTCTCCGCTCAGCCGTTGCCGCCGTCCAGCGGCGACCAAGTCACCTTCAAGGCCGAAACCAATCTGGTGCTGGTGCCGGTGGTGGTGCGCGATTCCAAAGGGAACGCCGTCGGCAATCTGCGCAAAGAGGACTTTCAGCTCTTCGACAAAGGAAAGCCGCAGGTCGTCGCGACGTTCGCCGTCGAAGAAACCTCCGGGCAAGTGGCGCAGGACCGCAGCCTGCCGGATGCGAACACGGCGCCTGCAAATGGCGGCGCCGCGAACGCGCTGGATAAGGCAGCGATGGTCATCCCGGAGCATTACGTCGCACTCTTATTCGACGATCTCCACTTTAAGATCGGAAATCCGGATCCGCCTCCGGGCTACATCGGAGACGCCGCAGACATGTGGTACGCGCGCGATGCCGCGAGAAAGATGCTGAAGACCCTTAAGCCGGCCGACCGCGTAAGCGTTTTCACGTCGTCGGGACAAGTCATGCTCGATTTCACGGCCGATCGGGCGAGAATCGAGGAAGCGCTCTTGAAGCTCCGGCCCGGTAAACCCGTTCTCGCGACGGTTGCGAATTCGGGTCTGGCCGGGCGCGAGCTCGAGGACCAAACGCAAGACGCGGTAAAGTGGTGCGGCAACGTAGTTCGGCGTATGTCTCATCTGCCGGGCCAGCGGACGCTCGTGTTTCTCTCACCCGGTTTGCTGCTGCAGGGGACGTCATGGTCGGCCGTGGGGGACACCATGAGTTTGATCGACCAGGCGATCCGGTCGCGCGTAGTCGTCAACAGCCTGGACGCGCGTGGGCTCAGCCCCACCCCTCTCCGTATCGCCGGCCCCTTCCAGGAGTTCCAGATGCGGGTGACCGATGGCACGGGGGGCACATACATCCGCGACGCCAACGATCTGAACGGAGCCATGGAGCGGCTGGCCGCTACGCCAAAGTACATTTATGTTCTGGGCTTCTCGCCGCAGGGCATCAAAGAGGATGGCAGCTTCCATGCGCTGACCGTGAAGCTGGTGAGCGGCCACAAGCTCGATGTTCAGGCCCGCGCGGGCTACATGGCGCCCGACGCGAAGGAACTGGCTCGCAGACGGAAGCAGCCGGTCTCTCCGGACAAGGCGGCTGCGGTCCAGGTAGACGAGGCGGAGACCAAGGCGATCGCCGCGGCGATTGGTATCGCACCCGCGACGAAGGTTGAGGCGCATCCCGGAGCAGCGCTGGCGACGGCGCCCGCGCCGGTACCGCCCAAAGCGTCCTCCACCGCGCTGGCGCCCACTGCGCCGGTGCGTACTGAAGAAATCACCACGCATGACGAGCCGGTGACCTTCAAGGTGCAGAGCAACCTGGTGGAGGTTCCCGTTATCGTGCGCGACCGCCAAGGTCATGCCGTCGGGAATCTGCGGCAAGAGGACTTTCGCGTCTTCGACAAAGGTAAACAGCAGCCGATCGCTAAGTTTTCCGTCCAGAAGGCGGCCGCGCCAACCGCGCCGGAAGCACACGCTGAAAACGCCCCTGCCGAAGGTGCCCACGCGGAAAGCGCCCACGCATCCGGCCTCTCCAATGGATCTGCCGCGCCACCGGTGTTTCCTCACCGCTTTATCGCCTTCGTATTTGACGACGTGAATATCCGTTCGGAGGATTTGCCGCAGGTACGCGCTGCGGTCGAGAGATACGTGAACTCGTCGCTCGGGCCGCAAGACCGCGTGGCTCTCTTTACGACCTCCGGCCAGATCGGCGTTGATTTCACCGGCAGCCGGGAAGCGCTGAGCGGGCCGCTACTGAAGATTGCGCCCAACCCTATCGCGCAAGCGGTGTACGGTTCCTGCGGCACGTACGTGAGCTATTTTCAGGCGGTGCAGATCGACCAGCAGGTCGGCCTCCAACCCTCTCCGTCGGATGTTAGTAAATGCCTCGCGTTGCGGGTTGCCGTCGAAGAATATGTCGATTTCCATACCGCTATGCAGTATGTGCGCGATGCTTACACCAGCGGGCTGCAGGAGACGCGCGCGGCGCTGGCGACGCTCAAGATTGTCGTCCAGCGCATGGCGGCGATGCCGGGACAACGAAGCGTGGTTCTGGTATCGCCCGGTTTCTTTGTCCCAGCCGACCTCCAGCAGGCAAGCTCCGATCTGATGGAACTCGCCATTCGATCCAAGGTGGTGGTCGGTAGCATCGACGCGCGGGGGGTCTGGACCATGCCAAGCTTCGATCCCTGCCGGGGAGGCGCTCCCGCGAACGTGATACAGGATGAGGTTGCGTTCAGACAACTTGAGGCGGAGGCCAACACCGATGAGCTCCTCGCGCTGGCAGAGGACACCGGCGGGACGGCAAATCGCAACAATGATTTCGATGGCGGCGTGCGGAAAGCGGCGGCTGCGCCCGAGTATCTCTACCTCTTGGGTTTCGTTCCCCAAGACCTGAAGCTCGACGGCAGCTTCCATACCTTGAAAGTCATTGTGAACTCCTCTCAGAAAGCAAGCCTGCAGGTGCGCCGCGGCTACTGGGCGCCGAAACACGCGGAGGATGAGCTGGCGGTTTCCAAGCAGGAGATCGAGAGCGCCGTGTTTTCGCGCGAGGAGATCCATAACCTTCCCGTGGAGATGCATACCCAGGTGACAAAGACCGGCGAACAGGCCAAGCTGAACGTGCTGGCCAGCGTGGACCTGAAGCTGATCCACCTGCGCAAGGCGGATGACCGGAACCGGAACGATGTAACCATCGTGGCCGCGCTGTTCGATGCCAACGGCAATTTCATCGCCGGACAGCAGAAGATCCTTCAGCTTCGTCTTCTCGATGACACCGTGCAGGCGCTGGAACGAAGGCCTCCCGTCACCATCGATACGAACTTCGACGTGCACCCCGGCGCATACCTGGTCCGGCTGGTGGCGCGCGATGCCGAAGGCCAAGAGCTTACGGCGGAGAATGCAAGCGTACAAATTCAGTAATCTGGTGGTAGGAAGGTAAATCATGCGCACGGTTATCTTATTAGGAGTGACGGTGATTTTTCTGTCCGGGGCTGTGGCCCAGCCGCAGTCCGGCGAGACGTTCAAGGCGGGTGTGACCGTGATCCAGGTCCCCGTGGTGGTTCGCGACCACGACGGCCATGTGGTGAGCAATCTCGGCAAGGACGACTTTCAACTCTTCACCGACGGAAAACGGCAGGAGATCTCCACCTTCTCGGTGGAGAACCCCGGGCAGGCCGCCCCCGATAGATCGCTGCCCGATGGAAAGGCGCCCGCGGCGCAGCCCGCGGGCGGAACGGGAACGGAGATTCCGGCCCGCTTCATCACGTATCTCTTCGACGACGTCAACATCCGGGACTTCGGCGACCTGAAGCGCATTCGCGACGCCGCCGCGCGGCAACTTGGCGCATTGCAGCCCGGCGATCGCGCGGCCATCTTCACATCGTCATGCACTTTATCACTCGATTTCACCAACGACCGGGCGAAGTTGCAGGACGCCTTATCGCGCCTGCAATCGCGTCCGCCGTCAATCTGCCGCGTCGCGCAGACCCAGACACTCCAGTTAGAGTTATTGAAAGCGGTGGTGAAACAGATGTCCAACCTGCCGGCGCGGCGGGACATCATACTCGTCTCTTCCGGGTTCTATATAGCGCCCCTGCGCCCTACCGAAGAATCGGACACGATCGAGGCTGCCATTCGCGCCAAAGTGTCGATCGACGCCATTGATATCGGCGAGGCAACCGATTACACCGGTGGCGCAGCCGCCAGCGCCTCGAGTTCCGGCGGCGGCATGGCGCGGCCTTACGGTAATGCGAACCCGGCGAATCCTATCGTGCTGGTCGACCTGGCGCATGGGACCGGCGGCACATACGTAACCGGGAACGACTTCGACGTGAGCTTCCGCAAGCTGTCCACTCCCGAGAGTCACTATATACTGGGCTTTGTTCCCGCTGCCAAGGCGGACGGCCGCTTTCATAAATTGAAGGTGAAACTCGACGACTCGCGCAGGCTGACCGTCGAGGCCCGCAGCCAGTATTACGCGGCACCGCACACCGAGTGACCAGGCTCGATTGTCGCTGAGTAGCGACGTTGACAGGCGAAAGCGTCTGTCCCACCTTGCCGCCGAAGGACCAGCAGGCCTGTGGGACAGGCGCTTCCGCCTGTCAACCGCCTGGTTCAGCGTTCCGGTTCGGTCACCGTCAGAATCTGGTCGGCCTTTACCTTCTTCAGGGTCTGCACAATCCCGCTGGGCCAGCGGATCTCCAGCGACTGAATCGCTTTCTCAGTCCCTAACCCGAAGTGCACCCGCTTGTCACTCGACGACATGAATCCGACGGAAGTTGTCACATGGTTATAGAGTGTGCGGCCCGAAGCCGTAGTCAGTTTCAGCACCGCGCCGATACCATCGCGATTGCTGCGGCGGCCGATGGTGTTGACCAGCAGCCAGTGATTCCCATTATCGGCGGAGTTCATGAGGATGCGCGGCTTCTCATCGAGCGATGTCACGACCAGGTCCGGAAAGCCGTCGTTATTCAGGTCCGCGAAGGCCGAGCCGCGCTGGAACCCGGCATGATTGAAGTCCGGGCCTAACTGCGCGGAGACATCCCGGAACTCCTTGCCGTCTACGTTTTCGAACATGGTATCCGGTTGGCGCGAGGTCTGGCCCATGTTATCGACTTCTCCATTGGAAGAGTAGAGATCCTTCCATCCGTCGTTATTGTAGTCGACGAAACCGTTGCTCCAGCCGGAGCTATGTACGCTCAGGCGCGATAAGTGAGATATGCCGGAAGCATAGTTCATGTACTTACCGCCTATGTTGCGGTACAGTCCCCATACCTGGCCCTTGAGGTTGTTATAGAAGAGGTCCGTCCAGCCATCGTTGTCGTAGTCTTTGGCGTCGGCGCCCATGGACGAGTGCGCATTGCCGCTGTCGTCGTAGGCCACGCCCCACTCGTATCCGGACTCCTTGAACGTCCCGTTTTTCTGGTTGATGAAGAGAAAATTGCGCACAGTATCGTTGGCCACGAACACGTCCATATAGCCATCGCCGTTGAAATCCGCGATGGCAATGCCCATTCCCTTGCCCAGTTCCTTGCCGAACCCGGACGAGTCAGTCACATCTTCGAAGCGGCCATTGCCGAGGTTGTGATAGAGACGGTGCGCGACGCTGGGATAAACCTTGGGATGGCAATAGTATTCCTGGCCGTTCACCGCGCAGATCTTATCGATCTGAGGGGTCCAGACCGTGTAATTGGAGACGATGAGATCCAGCTTACCGTCGTTGTCGTAGTCGAACCACGCGGCGGCGACACTGAGGACATCCTTCGGCTTGGTGATTCCGGAACGCTCCGTAACGTCAGTGAACGTGCCGTCGCCGTTGTTGTGGTACAGCGTGTTCGGTCCCGCGTTGCAGATGAACAGATCCTCGTAGCCGTCGTTGTCGTAGTCGCCGGCGGCCACACCGAAGCTGAATCCTAGGTCCTTGCCGAGCAGACCGGCGCGCGCGGTGACATCCTCGAACGTGCCATCGCCGCGATTGCGCAGCAGGCAGTTGTAGAAACGCGCATCGGTCTTCTCCAGTTCGGGCAGCTTGGCGCCGTTGGTGAAGAAAAGGTCCATGCGGCCGTCGTTGTCGAAATCGAAGGCCGCCACTCCGCCGCACATGGTTTGCGGGAAATACTTCCGGCCGGTGAAGTTGTTATCCGTGCGGTAAGCGAAGTTGGATTTGGGAGCGATATCGGTGAAATGCAGCCGGCGTGTCTCGGTTTCGGCGCCGCGCGCGGCAACCCACAACGCATGACCCGCCACACACAATGCCACCGCGGCCCACCACCGTCTCATCTCGGTTTGGCTCCCGTCTGGGGGAGGTCTCTCTGATCCATGAGTCTCTGGGAGATGGCGCGTTCGCGATCGCCGTCGGCGCTGCGATTCAGCCGGTAGTAGACGGTCCCCAGAGTAGCGTGCGCTTCCGCGAAATCGGGCGACTCCGCGATCAAAGCTTCCAGCGCCTGGCGAGCCTGCTCGGGTTTGCCGGTGGCCAGATCGACATTCGCCAATTGATACCGGACCCCCGGATCGTTAGGGCGCGTCCTGAGAGCGAGATCGAAATAGCGGCGCGCCTCCGCGTAGTCCTGGTCCTGCTTGGCCAGCACGCCCATATTCAGGTTGGAGGTGAATTCGGCGGGATCCAGGGCGAGTTCCTGGGTGAAGACGGAGCGCGCGCGTTCGGGCTCTCCATCGGTAAGCAGCAGTTCGCCCAAACGAGCATGAGCCCCGGGTAGGCGGGGGTTCAGGGCGACCGCCTTCTCCAGGTCGACCAGCGCGCCGTCGCGGTTGTGCGCGCTCAGTTCCAGAGTGCCCCGCAGCAGACGGGCTTCGGCCGAATCGCCCCGGCTGAGAATGCGATGAATGACGGCTGCGCCGCCGGCCGCCTGGCCATCGCCGATGAGAGCGGTTCCATAGAGATAGTCGAACGCCGGATCGCCGGCCTTGCTTTCCTCGAGCGAGGCCAGCAGGGTCACAGCTTCCTTATACCTTGCGAGGTTGTTATAACAACTGGCGAGGAGGAGGGTGACCTGCTCTTTGAACTGAGGCGCGAGAGAGACGGCCTGCTCGAAGCGGGCGGCGGCTTCGGCGAGGCGGCCCGTTTTGTAATAGGCGAGACCCACATTCAGCAGGAGGGCAGGGTTGTCCGGGCTCTTGCGAAGAGCGCGGTCGTATTCCGCGATGGCCTCGTCGTAGTGGCCCGCGCGGGCCAGCGCGGCGCCCAAATTCGAACGCGCCTGCACGGAATCGGGCTCGGCGGCGAGGTATTCGCGATACGCGCGGATCGCGCCATCCAGATCGCCTGCCTGTTGCAGGGTAATGGCATGTTGGAGAAGCGCTTCGGAACTGGCGGCGGGCTGCGCGCAAAGAGCGGAGGCGAGGAGGCCGATGATGACGCAGAGTGAAGTCAACGTGGTCACTGGCCTATCTCACCAGCCAATTTCTTCAGGCGGGCGAATTCGGCTCGTTCGCGGGCCGCTTCGCCCGTTCTGCCCGCCATGGTGTAAGCTGTCGCCAAAGACAAGCGCACTTGCGGACTGTCCGCGGCCTGTTGCCGGGCGATCTCGAGCTCCTTAATTCCCTGTTCCACCTCACCATCGCTAGCCAGCAGCTTGCCCAGCACTGCGTGGGCCCCGAAGAATTGAGGACCCGCCTCCACCGCGCGCCGCGCGTACGCAATGGCTGTATCTAAATCGCCGCGCACCTCATACTCCAAGGCAACGTTCGTCAGGGCCTCCGTATGTTTCGGGTTCAGCTCCAGTTCTTTCTGATATTCGCGCAGACTCCCATCCTTATCGGTCGCTGCCAGGAACAACCCATAGAGATAGTGGACGTTGGGAGCCTTAGGATAGCGGGCCAGTAGCTCCTCGAAGTACTTTTCAGCCGCCGCGCGATCCCTCTCCGCCATCGCACAGACAGCTCTCCCGGCGCTCTCAACCAAGTCCTTGTCGCTTGGCTGCAGCTCTTCGGGAAAGATAGGCCGGCGCAGACCGGCCAGCCCCGCGGCCTCAATTACGGCCGGGCCGGCACCGCCATCCTCCACCACAGTCATCAGAACTTGCATAGCGGACTCATATTGCTGGAGTCGCGTGAGCAGCAACATCTCGTGAAACAATACCACCCGCCTGACTTGCGGGTCGTCGCCCAAACCCAAGCGGCGTGCCTGATAGATGTGATTGAGCGCCCTGGCGTACTCCTTCGTTTCAAACTCGCACAGGCCCAGCAGTGCGAAGCCCGGGCCCGTCGTATGATCCAGGTCGATCAGCCGGCGCAGGGAGTCCCGCGCTTCAGGATACTGGTTCTGGTCGTAAAGCAGCTCGCCCAGGAACCACCAGCCGTCCGCCCACGAAGGGCGCAGCCCGACCGCCTGGCGGTACAACCCGATCGCGGCCTCGAGGCGGTTTTGCGTGCGCGCCTCGGTGGCCGCCTTCGACACCCGATCGAACGCGGCAGGGGCGGACTCGGGCGCCCTCTGATCGGCGGCGGCAATCGGACCCAGAAGCGCAGCGAGGGAGAGAGTCGCGGCCGCGCGCCACAGGACTGGAGTGCCACCCCACGCAAAATGCATCGCTACGGAGTCTCCTTCACATGTAACACCTGATTGCTCCGCACGTCCTTCAATGTCTGGACGATTCCCGACGGCCAACGGATAACTACCGACTCCGCCATTTCGTTCGCGCCCAACCCGAAGTGCACCGGCCCGCAGCTCGACGAGGCGTAGCCCACGCTGGTGGTCATGTGGTTGTACTGCGAGCCGCTCTTGGTCGAGACCTGAATTCGCGCGCCGATGCCGTCGCGGTTGCTCTTGGTTCCTTCCAGCGCGATGTCCAGCCAGTGCCCCGCGCCTGGGCTGCGATTCATCCAGATTTCGGCCGGGTGCGCGAGGGCCGAGGTCACGACATCGATCCTGCCATCCCCGTCCAGGTCGCCGAACGCCAGGCCGCGATGGCGCGCCGGCGGCGACGCATCCAATCCCGCTTCGGCGGTGAGCGCCTCCCAGCGCCCGTTGGCGCCGCCCGTGGCGCCAAGGTTCCGGAACACGGTGTTGTGCTGCTCTACCGTGGTGTTCGGCATCGCGCGGGACAACACGTCTCCGCGGCTGACGAACAAATCCTTCCATCCGTCGTTGTCGAAGTCGAAGAGTCCTACGCCGAAACCCGCCATCCGCATGCACAGCTTGCGCATGCCGCTCGGCGTGGTCACTTCCTGGAAGCCTTTCCCGGCCATGTTCTTCCACAAGGGGAAAGTCTGGTTTTCCAGCGCCGCGGTGACCAGGTCCGGGTATTCGTCGTTGTTGAAATCGCGAAAATCCAGTCCCATCCCGGATATGAAGCCGCCGTCTTCCGGCAACGCCACGCCGTTCTGAAACGCGACTTCCTCGAACTTGTTGCCCAGATTGTGAAACAGGAAATTGTAAGAGCCGTCGTTGGTGACGAAAACGTCTGGCCGGCCATCCAGATCGTAGTCGGCCATGCCCCCGCCCATGCCCTTCCCTACGTGCGCGCGAATGCCCCATTTCTCCGACACGTCTTCAAACTTGCCATTGCCCTTGTTCAGATACAACTGGTTGGGCAAGCCCTTATAAGACCGCGGCGAGCAATAGTCCGCCACTCCCTGGTACTCGCAGAGGGGCTCGGTGGCGTAGTCCCATTGCAGATAGTTGATCACCAACAGGTCGAGCAGACCATCGTTGTTCACATCCACCCAGACCGCCGTAATCCCCCACATCGGCCCGTATTTGGGGTCGGGAAGATTGGAGATGCCGGCCTTCTCTGTGACATCGGTGAACGTACCGTCGCCGTTGTTGTGATAAAGCGTATTGTGATGGACGCCTGCCACAAACAAATCGGGGTAGCCGTCGTTATCGTAATCGCCCACTGCCACGCCGCTATCGAAGCCCGTGCCGGCCAGTCCCGCGGATTCGGTGACATCCGTGAATACGCCGTTGCCATCGTTACGAAACAGGCGGTTGCGGTATTTCGGATCGTCCTTTTTCAGCGTGGCCAGATTGGCGCCATTGGTGAAGAAGATGTCGGGACGTCCGTCGCGATTGTAATCGAACACCGCCAGGCCTCCGGCCATCGTAGCGGGCACATGGCGCGCTTTGACCTCGCCATGCTCGAGTTGGAAGGCGATGGGCTTGAGCTCGAACCGGATCGCGGATGGCGCCGCCCCCGTCGCGCGCAGCAACCAGCCCGCGCCTGCCACCAGCAGGACCAGCAGACACACCAGGCCGCCCTTGAGGCGATTTCTGTCGCGGACCGCTAGCGAAATCAGGCGGCGGCAATCCATATCGATCAGAATAACGCACGTGCACAGTCCGCCGCGTCCCACACCCTCAAGGGCGATTCGTCGATGGTCCGGGCTTCCCGCCGTAAGGCTCGACGATCGTGACCACGCGGTCCGCCGCCACATCGCGCAGCACCTGCTGGATCCCGCTCGGCCAGGTGATTTGTATCTCTTTGGCCACGGCGTTCGCGCCCAGACCGAAATGCACCCGCGAATCGCTGGAACCCGCATACCCCGCGCTGGTCGTGACGTGGTTATACTGCACCTCGCCGTCCGCCGCCGTCAACCGGATTTTTGCGCCAATTCCCATCCGGTTGCTTTTCGTGCCGGAGAGCTTCAATAGGATCCAATGATTGCCGTTCTGCGTGGTGTTGTGAAAAATCTTGGCCTGGCCATTCAGCACCGCGACCACCGCGTCAAGCCGGCCGTCATTGTCCAGATCGCCGAGGGCCAGCCCCCGGTGCGCGCCCGGAATCTGGAAGTCCGGCCCTGCCGTGGCACTCACGTTCTTGAATTTGCCGTTTCCAAGGTTGCGGAACACGGAATTCGGTTCCTCGTACGTCCGCGGCGAGAACTGATGCACGTTGCTGTCTATGTTCGAGCGCGCCACAAACAGGTCCTTCCAACCATCGTTGTCGAAATCGGCGATACCGTTCGCCCAACCGGACATCGCGAACGTATCCATCGCCAGCCGTGCCACGGCGGTCCTCTCCTCAAACTGGCCGTGACCTAGATTCAGGAACAGCGGAAACCCCTGCTTTTCGATCGCAGTCATCCAGAGGGAGGGCAGCCCGTCGTTCCGCACATCCCGGAAATCCACGCCCATGCCCGAAAGGACATTCCCTCCTTCCCCAAAGGCCACTCCAGCCTCCAGGGCGACCTCCTCGAATCGCTCCCCATGAATGTTGTGGAAGAGCTGGTTGGAGGCATTATCGTTGGCCACGAAGATGTCGGGGTAGCCATCGCCGTCGTAATCGGCAACCGCCACTCCCATGCCGCGCCCGAGGTGTGCCGCGATGCCCGTCTGGACCGAGACGTCGGTGAAGGTTCCGTCGCCATTGTTGCGGTAGAGCGTGTTGGGAAGCGGCGGGCAGTAGCGCGGATCGCAGGTGACTCGCTCGCCATTCTGGCCATTGGCGAAACACGGCGGTTCGGTTGCCGGGTCCCACCGGCAGTAATTCGAGACGAACAGGTCGAGCAAGCCGTCGTTGTTATAGTCCAGCCACGCGGCGGCCACCGACCACATCTTCTTGCCTTGATAGAAGCCACCCCCCACGCCAGCCTTCTTCGTCACATCGGTGAACGTGCCATCCCCGTTGTTGTGGAACAACTGGTTCCCATTGACGTTGGCGACGAACAGGTCCGGCCGCCCGTCATTGTCGTAGTCTCCCACGGCCACTCCAATGCCGAATCCGGCGCCACCCACGCCAGCTTTGTCGGTAACATCGGTGAACGTCAAGTCGTGGTTGTTGTGGTACAGCCGGTTCTTATATTGCGGACCTTGCTTAACCAGTGAAGGCATGCCGGCGCCGTTGACGAAATAGATATCGAGATATCCGTCTCCGTCGTAGTCGAGCAGGGCCACGCCGGCGAGCATCGGCTCCGGTTGGTGCTTCTCCGGGGTCGGCGAGGCGTTGCTCTTGAAGTGGACCCCGGCCCGGTCGGCGATCTCCTCGAAGGTTATCGGTCCGAGGGCCACACTCCCCAGCGCGGACAACTGGAGACAAATCAAGAGAATCTTCCAATTGAAGAACCAACGAGTGACTGCGTGGCGCCCGCCGCGATTCGTTCCCCTCGTCGATCCCGGCGAATCCATAGACGACCTAGCGCTCATCGGCGGGCACGCGTCGCGCGCGGACGGGACAAAACGAGTGTGTGGAGCGAGATTCCCATATAGAAGCCCTGATTCTGTCAGTGTACACCGCTGTGCGCCTCTTTTTCCCTAAGGGAGGACGTACGTAGAAGCGCAGGCGAGCAGGCTGAGTGTATAATAGTTGAAAACTGGGTCTCAAAATGGAATTCCTTGACCTCATGGCTTCGGCCCGGAAGCCCCTGCCGGTATCTACCGCCTGTCTTCTTATCGCCGGAATTGCCGGCGCAGGTTCATTCCTTCTACTGCGGGCATTCGGACTGGAGCAGCCATCCGGCCAACCGGCGGCCATCACCGTCGATTACCCGGCCGACGGCTCCGTCTTTCCGCCCGAAATCACACCTCCCACTTTTCTTTGGCGCGACGCCGCCCGAAGCGCCACGTCGTGGACGATCGACATCACCTTTCCGGACCGCGCTCCCGGCATCCACGTGAAATCGTCCGGCGAGCTGATGCATATCGGGGAAATCGATTCGGAAGCCGTTTCGCACAACAACGAACTTCCCAAGCTGACCCCGGAGCAGGCGGCCGCGCACACATGGACGCCCGATGCCGAGACGTGGGCGGCGATCAAGAGACGTTCCGTGGAATCGCCGGCAACCATCGCGATCGGCGGGTTTCGCGACGAGGACCTGAAACAGCCGGTCTCCAGAGGCCAGGTGAGAATCGAGACTTCCCGGGACCCGGCCGGGGCCCCCATCTTCTATCGCGACGTACCGTTGATGCCCAACCAGGGCGACAAAGGCGTCATCAGGCCACTGGCACCCGAAGCTATTGGGCTGATCAAATGGAGGCTGCGCTATCTGGACGAGCCACGCAGCCGCGTGGTCATGCAGAAGATCTCGACCTGCGCCAACTGCCATTCCTTCTCCGCCGACGGCAAGACACTGGGGCTCGACGTGGACGGCCCACAGAACGACCGCGGTTTGTATGCCCTGATCCCGGTGGCGCGGCAAACCGCGATTCGCACTCAGGATGTGATCAAATGGCCCACCGTCCGCGATCCCGCCGTCCCCCGGCTGAGAGCCGCATTCATGTCGCAGGTCTCGCCGGACGGACGCTACGTTCTGTCGACCATCGACGATCCCGATGCCGCCCGGCGCGCGGCGGGGCGCACGCTGGAAGACAAGTATTACGTTGCCAACTTCATGGACTACCGCTTCCTGCAGGTCTTCTATCCGACGCGCGGCATTCTGGCTTGGTACGATCGCGACACAAAGCGTTTGCAGCCGCTGCCGGGCGCCAATGACCCTCGCTACGTGCAGACCGGCGGCGTTTGGAGCCCTGACGGAAAGTACATCGTCTTCGCCCGGGCCGAAGCGAAAACGCCTTATCCGCCGGGATCCCAGATGGCCCTCTACGCCAACGATCCAAACGAAACGCAGATCCAATATGACCTCTACCGGATGCCTTTTAACGATGGAAAGGGCGGCCAGCCGGAGCGCATCGCCGGCGCCTCTGCGAACGGCATGAGCAACAGCTTTCCCAAGGTATCGCCGGATGGCCGCTGGATCGTGTTTGTGCAATGCCGGAACGCAATGGTCATGCGGCCGGACGGCAAACTCTACATCGTGCCTGTCGAGGGCGGCGAAGCCCGGCTCATGAAGTGCAACACTCCCCTCATGAACTCGTGGCACACCTTCTCGCCTAACGGCCGCTGGATGGCCTTCTCCTCCAAGAGCCGTTCGCCCTACACGCAACTGTACCTGACGCACGTGGACGCGAACGGAAACGATACGCCGCCTATCCTGGTCGACAACCCCACGGCGGCGAACCGCGCGGTGAACCTGCCGGAGTTCGCGAACATCCCGAAGGGCGGCCTGGAGAAGATCGACCCCGTGGCAACCGAGTTTTACCGGATGGAGAATGTGGCCGTCGGTCTGATGACTAAGAACCAGTTTGGCGAAGCCATCGCCGTGTGGCGCAGTGCTTTGGAAATCAATCCCGGCGATGGCAAGGCGCACCTCAACCTGGGTTATTCGTTGGGCCAGACCGGCCATTTGCGCGAGGCACTGGCGGAGTACCGCGAAGCTTGCGATGTCAGTCCGGACGACCCGTTAGCCTTCGCCGATTTCGCGCTGGCGCTGGCGCAGGATGGCAAGCCGGACGAAGCCATCTCCAATTACCGGAAATCCCTGGCACTCGATGCCTCCAACGCCGGAGTGCAAGCCGACTTGGGTGCGATGTTGTCGGAGAAGGGTGAAACCGCCGAGGGACTCGAACATCTGGAGAAGGCTGTCGCCTTGAAACCCGAGTCGGCGGCTGTGCACAATAAGCTTGCGTCAGCGCTGCTGAAGAATGGCCAGACCGCCGAAGCCACCGCGCACCTGGAGAAGGCTGTGGCGCTGGCCCCGGATGCGATAGAGTTTCGCTTCAGCCTCGCTTACGTGCTGGCGCAGGTGGGACGATTCTCCGATGCCATTCCGCAATTGCAGAAATCCATCGAGATCAGCGGCGGCCGGGACTGGCAATGCTATGACATGCTGGGCACCGTCTACAGCAAGATGGGCCGCGCGGACGATGCGATCCGAGCCGGGCGCCAGGCGCTCGACCTGGCCCTCGCCGGCCACGACGAGGAACTGGTCCGGACCTTGCGTGACAGGTTGGCCAGCTACGCGCAAACCAGGTAACTGGCGCCCGGCGGTGAGATTAGGCAGGCGGCGCGTGCTCTAAGCCCGGAGGGCGAAAGACAGTAGCCCACGGCGCGAGCCGTGGGTCCGAGGTACCCGAACAAAGCCCCGGAACGGGGCGTAAGAATCCTGTCGGCGAGAAAACCTTTCGCCCCGTTCCGGGGCTTTCTAACCGTTCACCCGAATCCCAAGGCTCACGCCTTGGGCT
>Ga0187879_10000635_pt1 | contig 23369 bp, 21 predicted proteins | sample June2016WEW_19_1_FD_132423 | JGI IMG/M metagenome (GOLD analysis project Ga0187879, IMG submission 132423) | Peatland microbial communities from SPRUCE experiment site at the Marcell Experimental Forest, Minnesota, USA - June2016WEW_19_10 | ecosystem: Environmental > Terrestrial > Soil >... | reverse complement strand
TACGAAGACCAATGGCGAAGCAAGGCCTGAACCGTGCTCCATCGCAACCATTCCGGTCGATCGGCTTTCATTTGAAGAGGCTGTTACGTGTGTCATGAAGCGCCTGACGGAGTCGCGCCAGGGGCCACCGCTGCGCATTGTGGGTGCAAATGCTCAAGTGGTCACTATGGCGGAGAAGAATGCGATTTTCGCTGAGGCTATGACATCTGCGGATTTGTGTTTTCCCGACGGTATTTCTGTGGTGCTGGCTTCAAGGATTCTGAAGCGTGCGATCCCGGAGCGCGTTCCCATGGGGGAACTGATGGAGCGTCTATGTGCTGAAAGCGCTAAGCACGGATTGTCCGTTTTCTTCCTCGGCGGCCTTCCATGCGCTGCGGAGAAAGCAGGGGATGTTTTGAAGCACCGCTACCCCGGCTTGCGGCTCGCTGGCACGCACTGCCCACCCTACATGTTCGAGGAAGACGCCGCGGAGATGGCGCGTGTACAGCAGATGATTGCCGATACTGCTCCTGATTTGCTTTTTGTCGCATTAGGCGCTCCGCGCCAAGAGATATGGATCTGGCAGTACTGTGAAACTATGCCAATCGGAGCGGTCATGCCGGTGGGGGCAGGGTTCGATACGATTGCCGGCCTTCGTAAGCGTGCTCCTGCATGGGCTCGAAAGTCTGGAACTGAATGGCTCTACCGTCTGTTGATGGAACCGCGCCGCTTGTGGCGCAGATACCTGATCGGCAATAGCCAGTTTATTTACCTTGTCTATAAAGCGTGGTTGAGGCAAAAGATGACGCGGCATCATTCTGCATGATGTGTGTTTGAAAAAAGTAATCTGCAGTCAATTTCAACGAATCCGGAGACACACAAATGCCCACTACCGAGCAGCTAAGAATCAAACTGTTTTGTGACGGTGCCGATCTTGTCAGCATCATGAAAATGTACAACAATCCCCTTATAAAGGGGTTCACTACCAATCCCACCCTGATGCGCAAAGCCGGGATCACGGACTATGAGTCATTCGGACGGACGGTGCTTGCGGCGGTTCCCGATAGACCCGTCTCCCTCGAAGTGTTCGCGGACGATGTGTGCTGTATGGAACAACAGGCGCGTCAGATCGCTACTTGGGGTTCCAATGTGAATGTAAAAATCCCCGTAACCAACACTAAGGGAAAGTTCACCGGCGCCCTAATCAACAAGTTGTCGCGCGACGGAATCGAGCTGAATGTTACAGCGATCATGACCCTCAAACAGATCAAGGATGTCGCGGATGCGCTCGATCCGAACACGCCAGCGATTATCTCGGTCTTTGCCGGTCGCATAGCCGATACCGGCGTTGATCCGGTACCGCTAATGGCGGAAGGCCTCAAACTGCTGGAGCAGCGACCCAAGGCAGAGTTGCTGTGGGCTAGTCCTCGCGAGTTGCTAAACGTTTTTCAAGCGGACGAGATCGGCTGTCACATCATCACGGCCACGCCCGACATTTTGGCCAAACTGAACGTAGTAGGAAAGGATCTCTCGGAGTACTCGCTCGATACGGTAAAGATGTTCTACACAGACGCAACTGCGGCAGGATTTTCCATCCAGTTCGACGGGCACGATCGGTTCCTTCCACAGGAGACTTTCATCGGGGGGGCCGAGCGTTCCTCTGCCGCAGACTGAACACCAGCAAGCAGATCTGGATAAGACTTTTGCCTTTGGAGAAAACATGAAATTTGCCACAATTGAATCATACGTTGGCAAAACCCCATTTATTGCAAAGCCAAATGCAAGGTTTCTTTATGACATGATATTGGATCAAAAGCTGACCAGGATCATTGAGCTAGGAATTGGCCACGGGACTGCGACCTGCTACATGGCAGCTGCCTTACACGAGCTCGGTACAGGCCTGATAACATGTGTAGACCTACTCGAACCCACCTTCCCGTTTAACCCATCCGCCGAGGAGCAACTACAACTTGCGGGTCTCTCCCAATTCGTGGAGATAACAAGAATGGAAACGGGATACACATGGTTTTTGCACGACGACATTGTCAGACATACAACTAACGATCGTTGTGAGGAAGTGTATGACCTATGCATCATCGACGGCCCAAAGAATTGGACCATCGACGGAGCCGCGTTTTTTCTCGTAGACAAGCTTCTGAAGAAGAACGGCTGGATCATTTTTGATGATTATAACTGGACATATGCCTATGCAAGCGAGGTCATTGGGAGAGAGACGACGGATGGAATTACGCATCGTCAATTGTCAAGAACTGAACGAGATACGCCTCAGGTCAAGGCCGTGTTCGAGTTGCTTGTCAAGCAACATCCAAGTTATTCCAATCTTATCGTATTGGAGGAAACAGATTGGGCGCTCGCTCAGAAGACTATAAGTGGCGACAAACGCTATACGATTAGGTGCAACGAGTCTTATAAGGATGTCGTCGGCAAGATATACGGTAAGGCAAGGCGGTTTGTTCGAGGAGTGTCACGCCGTCAGCTGACGTATAAACCTGACCTATCACCAGGTCCGCGGGTTTATGGGTAACTACTTACGGCGTTTTGAAAACAGGTCGCCGCAGACAACGACAACCGTGCACATGCCCGGGGCCCTCCGACGCGATTCACTATGGATGATGTCCGGCCACGGTTTGGCAATGATCTTCCAGTCGGTTTACTTCGTCCTCATTGGCCGCGCACTCGGCAGCCGGGAATATGGGGCGTTTGTGGGCGTCGCAGCCTTGGTCAGTGTGCTTGGTCAATTCAGCACATTGGGTATGGAGTTTATACTTATCCGTGACGTTAGCCGCGATCACAGTAAGTTTCCGTCTGCTTGGGGTCTGGCATTGGAGCTTTGTATCATCGGCTTTTGCGTTACCTCAGGAATGTCGATCATTGTCGGACATTTTGTATTGAGCCCCGAGGTCCGGGTCTTGATTCCCCTAATAGCAATCTCTGAATTGATGTTCGCAAAAGTCGCGCTGCTCGCCAGCAAGGCATTTCAGGCGTTCGGTGATTTCCGTCTCAGCGCAAATCTGATGGCGTTAACCAATTTTGCGAGAGCAGCCGTGGCCGGAACACTCTTTCTCAACTTTCTGAGAACGAGAACGCATCCCACCGCCTACTCCTGGACCCAAATTTATTGGATTTCTTCGCTGGTAGTCGCCGTGATCGGATTCGGCACAGTAACAGCAAGATACGGACCGCCCACTTGGGGAGGCATATCCGCCAAGGCTCTTAGTGAAGGCTTTAGCTTCTCGGTTTCCACTTCCTCTGCTTCTATTTACAATGATATAGATAAGACCTTTTTGATCAGCCTCGGGCAGGAGAAGGCTGCCGGCATTTATACGGCTGCCTATCGCATCGTTGATGTCGCCAGCACTCCCATTTACGGCATCTATGGCGCCGCCTTCCCGCAGTTCTTTCGGGAGGGAGCAAAGAGCGCACGTCACGCGAGAGACTTCTCCCTGAAATTGCTGCGGAAGACAGTTCCGTATTCTGTGGCAGCAGCAGTACTCATGGCTGGATGCTCAAAACTGCTCCCCTATATCCTTGGTCCCAGCTTCGAGGCTTCCAGCAGCGCTTTGCGTTGGCTTTGCCTATTACCGCTTATCCGATGCTTTCATTATGCAGCAGGGACGACCATTACCGGTTCCGTTTCGCAGTGGTATCGGACGGTTCAGCAACTGGCTGCTGCAGCCCTAAATATAGCGCTTAACGCGCTGCTGATCCCCAGGTTCTCCTGGCAAGGTGCAGCTCTGGCCAGTCTCCTCACGGACGGAGCCTTAGCTGCCATGAACTGGCTCTGCGTGACTTGGTTGATCTTGCGGCAAGAGAAGCCGGTCGCCATCGCTGCAACCACCTCAGTTGGCTGAGATTTCTATCCGAGTCCCTGCAGCAGCACTGTTTCAGTCGTTTTTCCAGTGAGTTAGAAAATGCCGGGACAGTCAAATAATGTGGGGCGCATATTTCGTATGATCTCGAACACAATAGACTCGCTTCTAACGACACAGCCGATTATGGATCGACAATCTCCTTGCGTAAGCGTCGTTATCCCGACCCGCAACCGTCGTCAGCTTGTACTGCGTGCCATCCACAGTGCCCTGCGACAGACTTTTACCGACATTGAAGTAATTGCGGTCATCGATGGACCTGATCCCGACACGGTGGCCGCGCTTGGTTCAATAACGGATTCCAGACTGCGGGTGTTAACTGTGGAGCACTCGGTTGGTGGCGCCGAGGCACGCAATCTGGGCATAAGCGCGGCTAGAGGCAACTGGATAGCGCTCTTGGACGATGATGACGAGTGGCTTCCGGAAAAAACAGAGAAACAGCTCAGTATTGCCGAAGCCGCAGGTAGCCCGTACATACTGGTGTTTTCTAGAATGATCGCACGCCTGCCGAACATCGAATTCTTGTGGCCGCGTAGACTTCCAAAGGTCGGCGAAGACATGAGCGAGTATCTCTTCTGCCGTAACGGACTGACGTTTGGGGAGGGATTTCTGCAGACATCATCCTTTTTCGCATCGCGGCAGATGTTTCTAGAGGTGCCTTTCCGCCGCGATCAGAAAAGATTTCAGGATACAGACTGGATACTTCGTGCCTGCGCTCACCCCAAAAGTACGGTTGCCGTAGCGCCGGAAGCACTAGTGGTTTATTACATGGACGACCAGAGGGAAAGTGTCAGTCGAAAACCTGATTGGGCCTATTTGCACAACTGGGCGGTGGAAAATCGCGCTCTGTTCACGCCCAGAGCGTTCTCTTTTTTTCTGGCGACCCAGTGTGTCCCGCGCGCGGCAAAGCAACGACAACCAATGACCGTTTTCTTCCGCCTTCTTCGAGAGTGCATGTTTGACGGTGAAGCCAACGCCACGTGCCTGTTTCTCTGCGGATTGTTTTGGTTTGTGCCCGAAGACGCGCGGCATAGACTTCGAGATGCATTGTCGGGAGAACGGAAGCAAGAACGTGCTTTGACTAAGTTCGGCGGAACCAAACCTTCCTCCACGCGTGCTTTCGGCTGCGGATATAGGGAGAATTTATAAAATTGATTTCCGAACATTCACCCGACCTTGTTATTGTGACCGGCGCAGGACGTGGAATTGGACGAAGTATTGCGTTGGAGTTTGGTAGAGCTGGCATTCAAGTTCTCTGCGTATCACGCAGTGAAAATGCCGCCGGGACTGCGACAGCTATTCGCGGGGGCGGAGGTAGCGCCGACAGCATCGCCGTGGATCTGGGGGACTTCGATGAAGCAGGCGCTCGTGTGGGCGCGTGGTTAGGAGACAAGACGTACGAACGTGTCGGTATGGTGCTGGCGGCGGCGACGCTTGGGCCGTCCGGCGGTCTCAAGAGCGCTGCGCTCGCAGGATGGGACTTCGCGTGGCGGGTGAACGTACTCGGCAATCTAGCGGTAGTACAGGCTGCCCTTCCGACGATGCTTAAGCATAAATTCGGACGACTGGCATTCTTCGCTGGCGGCGGATCGGCGTATGCTTATCCGCTTTTTCCAGCTTATGCAGCTACAAAAACGGCACTCGTGCGAGCGGTGGAAAACCTTCACGAAGATTTAAAAGACATGGGAGATTTTGCGGTAACGATCCTGGCGCCCGGTGCTGTGGAGACCGATATTTTGGCTGCGGTTCGCGAACAGGGCGGCTATGTTCGCACGACCGTCGGGATGGAGGAGCCGGTGAGTTTTGTACGGCAGTTCGTGCTGGCGGAGAGCTGCGCTTTTTCAGGATGTTTTGTTCATGTGCGCGATGAATGGGCTCCACTCCTGAATAGCAGCAAGCAAATCGCTACAAAAGACCTCTGGAAGTTGAGACGGATAGAATGACTCGCGTCGCGGTGGTTGGGGGCGGTCTGATTGGGCGAGAACGCATGGAGGCAGTGCGCAAGGTGGCGGCCAGAGGGCGGGATGTTGTACTTGTCGGCGTGTTCGATGCCAACAAAGATCAGTGTGAGAAAAGCGCGAAAGACTTTACGACCCAGGCATTTCTAAGCATAGACGCCCTTCTGTTGGACGACCCCGATTGGGTGGTAATAGCGCTTCCTCATGATGTAGTTGTACCCGTTGTTCACAAGGTCCTGCAAAGCCGGGCGTCGCTTCTCCTAGAGAAGCCTATGGGACGGGACCTGCAAGAGGCACGCGAACTGCTCGAGGCTGGCGGCGAGCGTCTCAACGCGGGATTTAACTACCGATACTATCCAGGAATCCGGAAAGCTCTTCAAGATGCACGCGCCGGTCGTTTCGGTGAAATTGTCAATGTTGAAATTCTTCTCGGTCATGGATGTTTTCCCGGCCAAGAGAAAACCTGGAAGCTAAACGCGCAGCGCGCGGGGGGCGGTTGCCTAATTGATCCAGGAGTTCATCTTCTCGATCTTTGCCTGCTTCTCGCTCCCCACGGCCTCAAAGTGGCGGGGGGTGTTTCCTGGTCGGGCTTTTGGAATACCGGCATTGAAGAGGATGTGAATCTGATTCTTTCCGCAGATGCGTTCTCAATCACGCTGCACATTTCAATCGTGCATTGGCGCAGCGTTTTTAGGATGGCAATCAACGGAACGGATGGGTATGGAGTAGTCACAGGCAGAAATCGTAGTTACGGCCCACAGACCTATTCACTCGGACCGCGTTGGGGTTGGCAATCCGCGCCGAGCCAAGCGGCTTCAGAAAAAGTAGAGATTGAATCGTCCGGATTGGATGTTTTCGCAGATGAGATGGAAGCCCTGCTTTTCCCGTCCGCCAACGACAACCCGTCGTTGTGGCCTGCCCCGGCAACTTCCGCCCAAGCTTTGAATGTAATGGATCTGCTCGACCGTATCCGAGAACATCTGAGCCTTCGACGTCAATTCGCGGGCGAATTAGAGCGTGACCGTGTGATTGTGAGCTGACAAAAAGCCCAGGTTGCGTGACATTAAATTTCACATCTAGGACCAATCAATTTGGGAGCCATGTCTGATCGACCCTTCCGTCGCCATCTGGGGACACGGTATTTCCTCGTCGGTGGAGCAGGCTTTATCGGCAGCCACTTTACGGATCGGCTGCTTTCCGATCCATCAACGACTCTTGTTACCTTGTACGACAACTTTTCGTCCGGCCGTGAGTGGCACTTCGAGCATCATGTAAAGGATAGTCGCCTTAGAGTTATCCGAGGCGAAGTTGAAAATCTTGATTGTTTAACTAAGGCCATTAGTGGCCACGATATCGTCATTCATCTGGCGTCGAACCCTGATATCGCGCGTGCCGCGACCGAGCCGGAGATCGATTTCTATCAAGGCACAGCACTTACCAATAATGTCGTCGAATCGATGCGCCGGGCAAGTGTTCCACGCCTGCTATACGCGTCCGGGAGCGGAGTTTATGGAGATTTGGGCGAGCTTGAGGCGTATGAAGATTACGGGCCGCTGATCCCGGTTTCAACTTATGGTGCAAGCAAACTCTCAGGGGAAGCGTTGATTGCGAGCTATTGCTACATGTTTGGCCTCACGGCTTGTGCGTTCCGTTTCGGAAATGTAGTGGGCGCGCGTCAGACACATGGCGTGGGCTTTGATTTCGTTCGGCGGTTGGTTGCGGACCCGACTCGCTTGAGGATTTTGGGAGATGGTCGGCAGAGCAAGTCTTACATACATGTCTCGGACGTGGTTTCGGCAGTGCTGCACGCCAACGTTCATGAAATGGACGATTTCAAGACATTCAACGTAGCAACTGGTGATTACATCACCGTGAACGAGATCGCGGAGGTAGCGGTGGAGATCGTGGGACTGGAGAATACACCCACTTTCGAATATACCGGCGGCAACCGTGGCTGGAAAGGCGACGTTCCTGTAGTGCGGCTAAACACAGATCGGATCAAAGACCTAGGCTGGCGATGCCAACTTTCTACGCGTGAGGCTTTGAAGCAATCTATTTCAAGTCTGTTGAAAGATGAGAGAACGAGCTGTGAATAAAGCAATGCCCGCGGTGGCTATTCTAGCGGGTGGTCTGGCCACTCGCTTGCGGCCCATCACGACAAGCCTGCCAAAATCCATGCTGCCGGTTGCGGACAAACCGTTCGTGGCTCACCAACTTAGGCTGCTGGCGCGCCAAGGCGTTACTGAAGTTGTGCTGTGCTGCGGCTATCTAGGTGAGCAAATCGAAGCGTTTGTTGGCGATGGCTCTGCCTTCGGTTGCCATGTCCGCTATTCCTTCGATGGAGACAAACTGAAGGGTACGGGAGGAGCGTTGAAACAGGGATTACCGTTGTTAGGCGATCATTTTATGGTCATGTACGGCGATAGTTATCTGCCAACAGACTACCGCGCGATTTATCAAGCGTTCCTCGAATCCGGCAAGCAAGGCTTGATGGTGCTCTACCGGAACAAGAATCTCTGGGATAAGAGTAACGTGATCTTCCGCGATGGCAGAATTGTGCACTACGACAAGCTGAGGCAAAACCCTGAAATGCACTACATCGATTATGGTCTTGGCGTCATCCGGGCGGAAGTATTGACCGATTGGAATAACGGCGATGTGTTTGACCTCAGTTCCGTTTACGTAGACCTGGTAGAACGTGGAGAACTGGCCGGCTATGAAGTTAGCGAGCGCTTCTACGAAATTGGATCGCACGCGGGATTGAATGAAACGGGAGAACTATTGGAAGCGATTCGGCGTGATGAGACCGTGGCGGAGACTTTTTCACACTTGCGAGGACAAAGAGCGTGATTATTACCAGGACGCCGCTGCGCATCTCGATTGGAGGCGGCGGGACGGACTTGCCTTCTTACTATCGGGAGTTCGGCGGCTTTGTCATTTCAGCCGCTATCAATAAGTATGTCTACATCAATATCAACCGTAACTTCTTCCCGGGATATTTCTTACGATATTCGACATCGGAAACGCCTGCAACTAGGGGAGAAATTAAGCATCCCCTCATGCGCGAAGCACTTACGGTATATGACATTGACGAGCCGCTCGAGATTGTGAGCGTGGCGGATGTGCCTGCTGGCACGGGGCTAGGCTCTTCCGGGAGTTTTCTGGTTGGGCTCATCAATGCGCTGCAAGCTCACATGAGGCAGAAAGTGACTGCGGAGTTTCTGGCGCGTGCGGCAGTCGACATCGAGATGAACCGGCTAAATGAGCCCGTGGGCAAACAAGATCAATATGTCGCCGCCTACGGCGGACTTCTCTGCCAGAAGTATCACACGGACGATTCGGTCTCGGTCCGCTGGCTGAAGATGAGCGACGCTGCGATTCACGAATTCCGTGACTCTCTGATGCTCTTCTTTGTGGGCACAACCCGCAGCGCGTCCAGCATTCTCGAAGACCAGAAGGTGAAATCAGAACGACGCGATCAGGCAATGATCGACAGCCTTCATTTCACGAAACAACTTGGAACCGAGATCGAGACCGTGGTCGAAGCCGGCGATTTCAAGCGTTTTGGAGAGCTCATGCACGAGCACTGGCTGCGCAAACGTGGACGCTCAGCGGGCATGAGCGACAACCGTATCGACGCTCTCTACGAGTGTGCACGGACCAGGGGTGGCGCTACCGGTGGAAAGCTGGTGGGTGCGGGAGGGAGCGGTTTTCTTTTGTTTCATACCGAAGACCGCCGCCGGCTGCGCAAGACAATGTGCGAGGGGCACGGCTTAATGGAGATGGACTTCAGCTTTGATTTTGAAGGTTCGATAGTGATGCTACGAAACCGTGGGTGATCGCAATGGCGGAACCGGCAAAACACATGCGAGCCACGCAAAAGGCGTGTGAATTGACACTGGTTTTTGGCAGTGGCATTCTCCGTATTTCGCAAACGCGTATCTCCGCCTGCGTCGCCTGCTGCCTTTCTCGCGAGTTTTTGCGAACGATTCGATCACGCGCTTCGACGCACAACAGATCGATCCTGGCAGACGCTCGCTACGAATGCCCGGAGATGGCCGTGACTTTGGACGTTCGGTAGTGACGCTGCGACACGCGGCTGCTCCCGATAACGGAATCGGCAGGGCACTTGGGATTTCATGAGAAAAGTACTTATTTACAGAAACGAAGTGCTGCCAATCAGCGAAACCTTCATTCGCTCACAGGCTGACGCGCTTCAGACATTTGAGGCCCGCTTTGTCGGTCTGAAAAAAATACCAGACGGGCTTCCAGTCCATTCGAATTCTATCCTTCTGACTGAGGACAATTCTCTTATTTCGAAAGTCAAGCGGCAGATCTTTAAGCAGTTTGCGATTGCTCCGCGATTCCTTCGCCGCCTCAGGCAGGAAAAGCCCGACCTCATTCACGCGCACTTCGCGCTAGATGGAGTGTGTGCTATGCGTTTAGCCGACGAATTGCACGTGCCGCTGATCGTAACCCTTCACGGATACGACGTCACGATCGCAGATGCGGTTCTCGGCCAGACGCGTGAGGGCCGGCGATATCTGAAAAGACGAGAGGAATTGTGGAGGAAGGCGACAAAATTCCTTTGCAGCTGCAAGTACATCATGAATCGCGCCGCCGCGACTGGCTTTCCGAAAGAAAAAATGGAAGTGTTGTATTCCGGGCATAACCTAAGCAAGTATTCTCCGGCGGTAGAACCACGCAATCGCAATTTGGTGTTATACGTAGGTCGGTTGGTGGAGAAGAAAGGCGGTCCTTACCTAATCCGTGCTGTGGCCAAAGTGGCCGAAGTGCACCCCGAGGTGGAGTTGGTTATTATTGGCGGCGGGCCTTTATTAGAGCCTATGCAGGATTTAGCTAGAGAATTGAAGATCAATTGCCGATTTTTGGGTAAGCTGATGGTTCCGGAACCTGGCAATTCAGTTTACGACTGGATGCGCCGAGCACGAGTTTTCTGTGCGCCCAGCATAACTGCTTCTGACGGTAACACAGAGGGACAACCGGCGGTATTTGTGGAAGCGCATGCGCTAGGGCTACCGGCAGTCAGCTTTCAAACAGCTGGCATTGGCGAAGCTGTTCTGCACGGTGAAACCGGATTACTGGCGCCGGAGAAAGACGTTGATACTCTGGCGGAGTATCTGTTGCGGTTCTTGAGGGATGACCCGTTCTGGCAAACGTGCAGCGAACGAGCACAGAGGTGGGTATGGGAGCGCTTCAATCTCGACGTGCTGACCCAGCAACTTCAGCGCGTCTACGTGGAAGCGTTGGAACCGCGCCCACACGAGGCAGAAGATGACCGGTACCCCGGCAGACGGGAAGTGCAAGTTGTCTGAAGCGGATATGCATTTCGGGGCCTCAATGGCTCAGGTCCGCCCTCCTGTGCGAGCAAGCGAGTAGCCCCAACGACTAAGAAATCCTCAACCGTATAGACGTACGGTGGTGGCGGTGTGAGCCGATACCACCGAAGAACCACCCCGCTAGGATTCAACTACTGCGCTACGGATTTTTGAATTGATAACCATTCATGGGTAAGGTAACGAGAAATGCGACTCAACCTGACGCTCAATGAATTCGGTAATGTCTGCCTTTTGCTATTTTTTGGGACGATTGGGTATGTACCCATTCTGATGCCGAATACTGGCGGTGCCCTCACTGCGCAGCGGCAGATGGACCAGGTGCATGACATCAATCATGTCATTCTGCTCGCAATCTGGGGTGGTATTTTCTATTTTCTGCTGAAGGCGCGCTTCCGATTGCGGTTAGATCTGCTATCAGCCAAAGTAGCTCTTGTCTATTGTGCTGTTGTAGTGCTTGGAGTAGTTTGGTCTACGGATCTGCAGAGCGCCATAACAACTGATACCAGCGCCATCATCTCCACAATTTATGCAATTTTTCTGATCTCGAAGTTTCCCAGTGAACGTTTAGCCGTAATTTTGAGTTGGGTTGTGCTCTTACTCGCTCTCGGAAGTGCCTTTTTTGCCCTAATATTGCCACAATATGGCATCGACCACTTTGCTAACACTGGTGCGTGGCAGGGAGTGTTTGGGCAGAAGAACAGCTTGGGCTTAGTGATGGTTTATGGCATCACGTTTGCCTTAGTTCTCAAACCAAGAAGTGTGATACAGAGGGCTTGGAAACTCGGAATCTTGTTTTTTTGCGTCGCCGAGGTAGGCCTTTCACAGTCCCGCGAGGCATGGGTAGCGTGCGCGGCCCTATTTCTAGTTCACTCCTTTTTGAATGTGTATTCTCGATTCGCTCCGAAATCACGCGGTCCAGTTATGTTCCTCGGTTTCCTCGGTGCGTCTGCCGTTGCGGGCATTGCGGCGACGAATTGGGTATCTCTTCTCAACCTTCTTGGGCGTGACGCAACTCTAACTGGCCGCACGGAGTTATGGAAGGCTGTGCTACAGGAGTGCAAGAATCATCTTTGGGTCGGCTATAACGGGAGAGGATTCTGGGGAACCGCTAATGCGACTCGAGTCGATGCGATTCTTCGTTGGCCTGCGACAAGCTCTCACAACGGCTTCCTGGAATGTCTGCTGCAGCTGGGAGTCGTGGGACTGCTCCCTCTCCTCGTACTTTTCTCCCTTGCTATGAGCAACGGGATCAAACTGCTGCTGTCTTCTTCAGGCTTTGAATCGTCCAGATTGTGGATATACTCCCTTTTAACAATCACCATCTTCAACATGGTGCAAGATACTACGGGGTTTTTCAACAGCATCTCCTGGATTCTTCTGGTTGGCAGTGCTTGCATGCTCGAACAAACTGCTCACACACAAGCAGCGATTCAGGACCAATTTCGGTCGGTTCGCTGGACAGAGCTTGAGTTTGCACGGAGGACCGTTTAGTGGTCACGCGTTCGCAGAAGACACCATTCTATAATAAGTGAACATTAGCGAAGGTCTTAACTCCAGAAGGAGCATTCTATTGGCCGCCACAGAGTATACTCAGAGATACTTGCAGGAGGTCCAGCGAATAGCTGCCCTCATCGATCCAATACGCATCGACCGCATGGTCGAATTATTGACGGAAACTCGCCAACATGGCGGGAGGTTGTTCTTCATCGGCGTAGGCGGAGGCGCGGGCCACGCTGGGCACGCGGTAAACGATTTCCGCAAGATTGCCGGAATCGAAAGCTACGCTCCCACCGACAACGTTTCGGAGCTCACCGCCAGAATCAATGACGACGGATGGGACACATCATACGCCAACTGGTTACGCGGCAGCAGACTCAGAGCGAATGACTGCTTGTTTGTTTTCTCTGTGGGCGGCGGCAATCTCGAGAAAAACATAAGTGCCAACATCGTGCAGAGTCTCAAACTTGCTAAAGAAGTGGGTGCAAAGGTACTCGGTGTGGTAGGACGCGACGGCGGCTACACTGCGCAGGTTGCTGATGGCTGCATTGTCGTACCGACTCTCTCGCCAGATACTGTCACCGCACATGCGGAGGCGTTCCAGGCCGTCGTTTGGCATCTGATTGTCTCTCATCCCAACCTAAAAGAGAACGAAATGAAGTGGGAATCTACTAAATGAACGGCAAAAGCGCCGTGCTTCTCCATTGAGACGGGTTCCCAATCGGAAAGGCTTCAACCCGAGTAATGGCAAATGCGAATCTTTTGGCAAAGAAGAGATCACGCAAGATACATTTTCAGCAACCCGCATAGTAGAACTTCCACTGGGCTCCTCAAAAACTGTGGCCTGTGCCGAGTCGCTATGAACTTCATGAACTCTCTTCCAGCCTTTGTGTCCATGATTTCGTGTCATGCATCATAGCCATTCTTTGGATACGCTAGCGGGAGCTGCTTATAAATGTCGTTCTTTGGCTTACTTGGTCAGATCAAGAAGCACCGTTGAGGTAATTGGTACATTCAGAGTAAAGAGGCTGTGATTGGCTTCGATCAGACTTACTTGTTTCTCGCCCTGCAACCGGCCATCGGTGCTGCCATCGAAGGTCTGCCCGGCGAGGGAGATGGCTGAGGTTGATGAATAGCTCGGCGCCGTCAGCATTGAGACCGTACCGGTCCTGTATCCTGGGACCTTGACCTGCACATTTCCCGAGGCCTGTTCGTCTTTGTTAACGATAATAACGTGGATGTGTTCTGTATTGTCGATGGTGGCCCAGACACTCAGGTTTGCCGAAGTTTCGGTCGAAACAGTTAGCAGTCTTGCCTGGCGCCCCATCACCTCTGCAAGCGCTAACATGCCATAGTATGGGGCGCGTACAACAAGCCGGTCATAAGAAACGTGGCCCTTGTACCCCACCGTGTGGAATTCCCAGAGATTGTACTTTGTGTACCGGCCTGTGTGGAAGTTGAACCCGTCAAAACCAGCCTGGGCATAGTTGAAGGCAGTATCAATCAGCCAAAGAGTGGCCTGGAAGGTATCGCTAAGGCCTGCTTGTCCGCCTCCGCTAATCGAATTCATCTCCCCGATGCGATAGCGTATGCCTTTTGCGTGGATCTGAGCGAAGTACCGTTGATATCCACCGACAGTCTTGATACTGGCCGCCGACTTGAGCAGCAGATCTGGTGGATTCGCTGCATCCTTTCCGTAAGGATACGCATGCTGGCTGTAGATCTTGACGTCGAACCCTGAACCGAGGTGTTGGATCGTGCCGGCGTTGTAAGCGCTGCCGGCCGCTGAAGGCCCCATAAAAGGAATCTCCGTTCCTACTGCGGCCACCACGGCGTCCCTATATTTCTTCCAGTCATCCAAGTATTGATCGATTAAATAAGAGCCACGTTGCCGATAGCCCTGATACTGGTAGTTATCGGGTTCGTTGCCGATCTCGAAGGCATCGATCACGTTCTTGGGAATCACTGCCAGATAGTGCTTGGCTTCCTCTGCGGCATATTCCGAATGATTGGAGGCCATTTCCAGGCCCAAGATGTAATGAACATTAACGTCCTGCGCCAGTTCCTTGAGTGGTTCCAGAATGCGCGACTGGGGCATGTTCGGAACGCCCCCATTCACGCCAGGAAGTTCGGTTGTCGGCGTCATCAGATCTGCCGCGACTCGCAACGAAAGTGGCCCTGCACCAGCGTCGGTAAGGTTCTTCAACAAATTCCGATAGGCTAGATTGACTCCCGATGACGCCTGCCCGACTAGAGCTGCGATGTCGTTATGGTCCTCGCTGATTCCAATGAAATCACCCGGGATTGCCCGGACGTAACTTGCTGCTGCTACAGAGACTGTAGCAGTGGCCAGATTCGCCTGGCTTCCAGCTGTCTGTCGTGAAAAGCAGCAGACGATCACGAGCCCGGCTAACGTCTTGATGATGGAGGCTGTCATTCCGTTTCCTCGCATTCGAGACCATTGTTTGAAAGGCATGGGTGCATTTTAACCCAAAAGGCTTCTTATACTATTTGCAGAAAAGAGAATCACAATACAGGCCACGCAAAGATCGGGTGCCGGTGCGTCTGCTGCCTCTGGATTCTAGTCCTGATCCTACGTTGTCGTGGTGTGGGATTGCGCGAGCTTTCGACGATGCGCGCCATCGCATCAACGTTCTGGTAATTCTGCAAATCGACTTTTCGCCCGAGGAGGAGCCGTGTTATTGAGCTCGACGTTTAGGAAGATGGCGGACAGTAAGGGCAACCCGAAGTCGTTTTCGAATCGGCGACGAGCGAAAAGGTTCCAGATGTTCGAAGCCTTAGTCTCACGACTGCCGCGGCCCATCCAGATTCTGGATGTCGGAGGCGAGAATTCATTTTGGGAAAAACGAGGGTGGGCAGGTATCGACGACGTTCAAATAACCCTTCTAAATCTTTTTGTGCAAAAGAAGCGGAGCGCTAACATCACGCCCATCGTTGGAGATGCAACGAATCTTAGTGAGTTTGCAGACCGCAGCTTCGATATCGTTTTTAGCAATTCCGTCATCGAACACTTATTTACGTTTGAAAACCAGGTTCGCATGGCAGCAGAGGTCCGCCGTGTAGGCAAGTGCTTTTGGGTTCAGACACCAAATTTCTGGTTTCCAATCGAACCGCACTTCCTGATTCCTGGTTGGCAATGGATGCCACTGAGCGCCCGCGTAGGTTTGCTTCGGAGGTGGAGATGTGGCTGGCACGGACCGTGTTCCGACCGTGATCGTGCCAGCCAACTCATCAGGGAAGTTCGTCTAATGACGGCCATGGAGTTGCGATCACTCTTTCCTACAGCCAAGCTTATATTCGAACGATTCGGAGGAATGGTTAAGTCTTGGACCGTCGTCGATGGCTTCCCCGCCTGCATGAACGTCTCTTAGGACCCCACACCCGCACGGAACAATTGTCGGCAACACTGGTATCTGGTATCTGTGAATGCCGGAAGCCCTCACCCTATCTCCTACTGAAGGCCCGCGACGAGTTCGGGCTTTTCCTTATCTTGATTCGTGGGCGATCGATAGAAATGCGGCATCGCTGGCATAGAGACGATCCGTGCTCATTGTTCTTCATGCTTATTTCAAGAGGAACGAAGTGAAGTGGGAATCTACTGAATGAACGTCAAAAGCGCCGTGTTTCTGGATCGCGACGGCGTTCTCAATCGGAACGTCTTTAATCCTAGTACCGGTGAATACGAATCTCCTGGCAAACGAGAAGAATTCGAACTCATTCCTAATATTATGCCAGCGCTTCGTGAGCTTCGACGCGCCGGCTTTCTGCTCTTTTTAGTGTCGAATCAACCGAACTATGCCAAAGGTAAGAGCACACTGGAGGAACTGCGCGCCGTGCACTCCTGTCTCGTCGAAGCCCTTCAGACAGCAGGAGTAAGTTTTGCCGATTTTTATTACTGCCTCCACCACCCGCACGGCAAAGTCAACGGCTATTCTGGTCCCTGTGAGTGTCGGAAGCCCTCACCCTATTTCCTGCTGAAGGCCCGCGATGAGTTCGACATTTCCTTATCTGATTCCTGGATGGTGGGCGACCGCCCGACGGACATAGAATGCGGCATCGCCGCTGGCGTAAAGACGATCCGTATTAAAGAGGATTATCCTGTGACTCGCGCCGCCAGCGAGCCAACGGCAGACCATGAAGTCCGAGATTTCGCGAGTGCCGCTGAAATTATCATTAAGGCGGGCGGATAAGCATATCCAACTTCCAGGTCCACTCCCAGCACCAGTAGAGCGCTTTGTTCTGGATGTGGCGCTCACCGAAGACGTCTACACCGACGAAATCAACCCGCCGTCCAGCCATTCCTACGCATACCCGAGAGTAAGCGTCCGGTAGAGCTTCCAATTACCCACAAGTTGCGCACCTTCAGGCGGCGCAAGAGCTTCCGTCGCATCTGCTGCAGGTTCGAAACACTCGACGTGGCCTTCCTCGCATTCCTCCACTTCGCGCTAATCGTCGAAGCACTGAGATTAGTGTGAACAGGTCCTAGTTCGAGAAATCGATCACAGCAGCGGTCGTGACCGACATGTTAGACAGCGTAAACTTTCCATCCTGCGCGGTGATTGTTGTTGAGGTTGGCGAACCCTGGATAGTTCCGTCCGTGCTTCCATCGAAAGTCTGACCGCCCAAAGTCACTCCGTTCGTGGCGGAGTAGTTTGCCGCGCTCAGATATCGGACGGTGCCGGTGGTATACCCGGGTAGCGTAATCTGAACGTCGCCGGTGTCCGTTTCGTCCTTGTTGATGACGATCACGTGCGCCGTTGACGTATTGTCGACCGTGGCCCAGATGGAGACATTGGAGTTGGTTACGGTCGTGACCGGCAGAAGCTTTGCGTCGCGCCCGGCCATTTGCGCGAAGACGAGAAGACCATAGTAAAGGGGGTTTACTTGGACGAGAGGAAATGTGGTCGTGCCGTTATAGGTGTATGGTTTGAACTCAAAGAGGGCATACCTCGTGTATTGACCGGAATGCCAGTTAACTCCATCCATGCCATTGATGAGGTAATTGAACATGATATCAATAGACCAGAGCGCAGAGGAAAACGTGTCACTGATACCAGCGACCCCTCCGCCTCCGATAGAGTTAATCTCGCCCATTCGGAAAATGCGACCAGCTTGGTGCGCCGCGGCAGCGTATTTCGAATAACCGAGAGGTATTCCCACCGCGGAATGCGGCAGCAGCAAGTAGTCCGAGGGCAATGTTTGTCCGGGGGTCGGACCAGCAAGATAAGCGTGCTGGCTCACGATGTATGGAGTCAGCGTTCCGGCGACCAGAGCACTCTCGGAGCTTGCCTCCCACGCGGCCCCAGCATATGAAGGCCCCACAACTCCGAAGCTATTGCCGGTGACCGATTGGATACCCTGCTGCCATTGCTCAAACTGCGCAAGATATTGCGGAAAAGCATAACTGGAAGGACGAGCGCCCTGATAGGGATAGTTGTCGGGCTCATTGCCGATCTCGAAAGCTTGAATGACGCCGTTCGGAATTCCGTTCATCCACGCGGATGCTTCTGCCTCCGCTGTCGCCACGTCATTATTCCATAGGTCCACTCCAAGCGTGTAGTTTACGTTTACGGCTTGTGCGAGCTCGGCAAGCGGCTCGATATCCCCTTGAAGGTCGCTGGCTTGAGCGTTGTCTCCTTCAATACGGAGGAGCATGGGAGCCGTATAATACTGTGTAATATTGCTCAACAGTGCTCTGTAGGCCTCATTCACACCTGTCGATGCCTGTCCTGTGATCTGCATTGTCGTTTGCCAACCGGTAGAGAGTCCCATGAAATTGGGAGGAACGGTCATCTGCGGAGTTGTATTTACTGTAGCTTGAGCGAGTATGCCTCCGGGCAAGGTCACCGTGCCTGGGGCTGGGGAGAATGTCGGAGCTGGCGCATGTGGGGTAATGGTATAGGTAGAAGAAGCCAAGCTACTAGAGTCATAGTTCTTGGCGACCGCAATGGCTTGAATTTTCTGATTAGTAGAAACGGTAAACGGTCCATCATAGAAATCTGAGGCACTTGTCGGAGTCGAACCATCGGTGGTGAAGTAAATGAATGCACCCGGGGTGGAAGTGTTGATGGTAACCGGTTGAGCGGTGAGGTAGGTGCCGGAAGCCGGTCTGATGACCGGGGTCGCTGCCGGGAAGCTATAGCTGGCGGACACTACAGAACTCGCCGAATCGCCCGTCGCCTTGGCGACGGCTTGAATTGTGGAGTTACTGAAGATGGTAAATGGTCCGCTGTACACGGGCGAAGAGGCGTTAGGAGCGCGTCCATTCAACGTGTAGTAAATTACAGCCCCGGATGTAATATCTGTGATCGTAATCGTCTGAGATCCCGCATATGCCCCGCGAGCTGGAGAGATCACCGGAGTCTCAGTAATGATTGTGTACTTGGCTGCGGAGATTGTACTAATTGAATATCCATCGGCAGTTGCGCTCGCGCGAACGGTCTCAGAAGCCGTAATGATGAACGGACCCGTGTACCGCGTCGAGGCCGTGTTCGGCGTAGCACCGTCTGTCGTATAGTAAATCTTTGCCCCCGGGGTTGCGTTGGTGATTGATACCGTCTGCTTGGTTTTGTAACTGCCGGTCGCAGGGCTTATCACCGGGGCTTCAGCCCTCGGGGTAGCATCTAGAGAAATGACTCCGCCGCTTGTTATAAGAGCAGCACCAATTAGGGCTATTGCAATAGGAATAGGCTGTGCAAGCGCTCGGGCAAATCTGAAATGACACGTTAACACACCATCTTTTCTTTCAGCCCTTACCACGGTTTCACACATCGCGAGCCCTCGACCCTACGGAAATGGGGGGTTAGTCGATTGTCCTCGACCTAAACCTATCAAGGTGGGTACGGGAGTTTCAGATACCGAAAGGTCATGGTGACGCACGTTAGTACACGAGCGCGGCATGTACAGATTCGAGGACCGCTAGTGTCTTCGGTGTTTTGCTGCGAGACTTACGGCCTGAGGCCTGAACTAATTAACACCGCAGAGCTCGGTCGCTGTCTGTGATGTGTGAACAATGGTTAGGGTTAGTTTCCGAACATAAGCGGAGCCCCACCGCCGGCGACGCGCAAAGAACACCCCAAGGAAGTTCGTGATGAAAAGTCTCGGGAGAAAGACAATTATCGCCGGGTTGATCGCTATTGCGGCTGGGTTCGCGTTTGCGACGTACGCCCAAAACACCCCTGACGCCCTATTCCAATCCAAATGCTCCACGTGCCACGGCGCCGATGGGTCGGGAAACACGCCTGCAGGCAGAGCGGCGGGAGCCAAGGATTTCCGTGACCCCGAGGTGGTCAAGGAAGTTGACGTCGAGCTGCAAGAAGTGATTGAGAGGGGCCGCAAGAAAATGCCGGGCTACCAAGGTAAATTAAGCGAGGATCAGGTGGACGCGCTAGTGCGATACATCCGGCAACTGCAAGGCAAGTGAGCGCATGGCGTTTCGAAAAGAATCTCGCGAAGGATCTGCATGATTTTTATCGAGACTATGGGTGGGTGAGGCGACCGGCAGCCTTGAACCGCTTCCTTCCATCCGCCTTTAACCGCTTACTAAGAAGTTGATACTGTTGCACTAGTGTGTGGTAAGCATTGTTCCTTTTTTTGTTCAAGCCCGAGGAGAGGAGATGCATGCAGACGGTGACGGAGGAGTTTCGTCCTGTTACTGAGCAGATCTCGGGTTTAGGGGAGACCTATCCGCATTCTATTGCCCTGAGTTATGGGGACCAACAGCTGAGTTATGAAGAGCTGAATCGCAGCGCGGAGCGGTTTTGCCGGATATTTGAGGCAGCACGGTGTCGCGTCCGGCGGCGCGGTTGCCATCTGCATGGAGCGGTCGGTCGATTGGATCGTGGCGGCTCTGGCCGTGTTTCCTGAGCCGGAAAAACGTGGCATAGGTCTCATCTCAGGTCGTCGGCATTCTCGGCGGTCACCAATCCGTGTCCCTCGGCCCCAGAGGCCGTTTGGGACATCCAGGCGCGCGGTCCGACGGACGTACATGACGCCGCGGCGATTTGTGTTGCCAGTCTAAGCGCATCCAAAAAACTATTGCCTTGCGCGACGTAGAAGCAGAACGCTCCATGCAGAATGTCACCGGCACCCATCGTGTCGACGGGTGTGGTTTGCGGTACGGTTAATAAGCCACGTTTGTTCGCATACAGGTAAGCGATTGGATTCGGTCCATCCGTGATAGCTATATCATAGATGCCTCGATGCTTGAGGAAGGTCAACACGTCCGCGATGGTAGTACAACCGGGGGGCTTAAAACTTGCGGAGCAAATCGCCGTATGGACGAACTCCAGTAGATCTTCGGTTCCGGGTTTCCAGCTGCCTCCATCGAATATGACAGGCACTCCTGCAGTACGGGCCGCGCGGGCCCATGCGACACAAGCGTCCATGTAGTGTCCGTCGATCAGCAACACGGATGATTGTTCGATGAAGGACGGTTCAACCGAAAGACTAATAAATGGTATGCGCGTTGCGTTAGCAGAAACGATCGTCCGATCACCTGAGGGTGCAACCATAATTGACGAAATCGGGGGCAACTCACCAAAGGCGCCATTCAGATCGACGAGTCGAATGCCGTACAGTTGTGCTTCGTCCCGAATTATGCGAGCAAGCGGGTGGCTGCCAACAACTGTAGCCAGAAGTGCATTTCCCCCTAAATGCGCAAAGGTTACTGCGGCGTTCGTCGCTGGACCACCCACAAAAATGTCTTGTGAACTAGCCACGACCTTCGTGTTGGGTTTGGGGAAGTCCCCTACGAGATACACAACATCGATAGTCGAAAGTCCGACGAAAAGACATCGTTTCACGCCTCTACCTCCGCAGTCGCGGACCATGCGAACACGGTCGCACCTTAAACATTCTATGGCAGCATTCAATTGACAGCCTACACGCGGCGGAGGCTAAACCCAATACTCTGCCTCCTCCGCCCAAGAAGGAACCGCCAAAAGAAAAGGAGAAACCGGAGTGAAGCGGATCTTCGAGCTAGCAAGCTTGGTTCGAAAGATTCGACACGAATGGTGTGGTGTCGGGCGCTCTCGCCCGCGAAAATTGGCCGCGAAAACTGACGCGAATCAGGACTTCACGCGTGCCGCAAGTCCAGAAGAATCATTGACGGCTTCAATGCAGCGCCAAATTGTGGCTGCTTGCAAATATGCGTTCCTATCGGATATTTAGCAGCCTGTGGATACCGCGTGATATTGAGCCACGCCTACAGTCCTCACGGGCCCGTCCAGTGGTGATGCTGTCCGGCGCCCGCCAGACCGGCGCCTGGTTCCCGCCCAGTCAGTTTTTTCCGGGGTGATGTGCAATGGCGAACCACTTCCCGATCCAGACCGTCTGGATTTGCTTCGGCCCGACAACCGGCATCTGGCGTTTGGCTGGGCAGCTCATTTTTGTTTCGGCGCCCCCTCGGCGCGCATGGAGAGCCAAATTGCTTTCAAAGCGCTTCTCGCCGACTTGCGAGGCCTGCTTTGATCGACAAAAGGTGAGGACTGGCGGGAGAACGCCGGCTTGCGCGGCTTGACTGCGCTGAACATCAGCTTCGAGCCTGGACTCCCCACAACGACAGGGTAGCCATGGAAACCAACCCAAAGTCAAGGAAGTGTGACTTCGGCCAAGTACATCTCTGGAGCATTCAGCTTGACTGCGCCGCAAGTAGCGTCGCTCGGCTGGAACTTGCCCTTTCATCCGAAGAACGTTATAGGGCTGCCCGCTTTCGCTCACACGAATTGCGCAACCGTTGGACGGTTGCCCGCGGTGCATTGCGTCACATACGAGCAGAATACTCTCGGTCAACGGCGAGTTCTCTGGCGTTCCATCTAGGCCCAAACGGGAAACCGGAGTTGGCTCGATCGGCTGCAAATATAAACTTCAACCTCTCTCAAACACATGGTCTAGCATTACTGGCGATCACGCGAAATAGACGCGTGGGCATCGATGCGGAAGCAGTGCAGCCGGAAATCGAGGTCGAAGCTCTCAGCCGCCGCTTCTTTACGCGTAGTGAGACGGCTGAAATATTGGGGTTGGCCAATGGGTCGCGAATCGCTGCTTTTTTTGCCTGCTGGACACGCAAGGAGTCGTCCTCAAAGCTCTCTAGGCGTTGGGTTATCTGTTCCGCTTGATCATTTCGAGGTGGCAGTAGGGCGGACCAACCAGCTCGATTGATATCGGTCAACTGGGACAACCCCGATCGGTGGAGTTTGCGAGACGTGGGTGAGCCGACTATTGCCGCTGCACCTGCTGCAGAAGGGCCTATGCCGACGGTCCGCCGTTTCAATTTTGCAGCACCTTGATTTGAAGGCTGCGCTTTGGTGGGGTGGGATTGCAAAATATATGTTGCTAACGGATATTTCGCAGATACCGCGTGATATTTGTTCCGCCGCCTTTTCCCGAACCCCGAATACTGAGGCCGAACGGGCCGAAAAAGATTCGCAAAGTTTCCGCCGATCAGTATTACCCGTGGTGATGTGCTATACCGTGGCAAGCAGTACACATCGTGATCAGGTTTTCTTCTGAATCATGACCGGAGCAACTGCGAAACTGTAGGATGGTAGAGACGAGTCTTGATGACGTTAGCCCGTGCGGAGCCTTGCGGTCGTAGGCGCTTTCGCGCCGACGCCTCACCGAGTGGGCATGGCCTCTTGCTCTCGTCTCCCCAAGCAGAACCC
>Ga0187879_10000628_pt1 | contig 23412 bp, 23 predicted proteins | sample June2016WEW_19_1_FD_132423 | JGI IMG/M metagenome (GOLD analysis project Ga0187879, IMG submission 132423) | Peatland microbial communities from SPRUCE experiment site at the Marcell Experimental Forest, Minnesota, USA - June2016WEW_19_10 | ecosystem: Environmental > Terrestrial > Soil >... | reverse complement strand
GTATCGCGACATTTCGCCCGCGTTGTCACACGCCCTCATCGCTTCCGAAGACAATCTGTTCTGCGACGAAAAGTTTGGCTTCGACTTCTCCGCCCTGCGCGGCCAGGTTGACGCGTGGGAGGACGGCAAGCGGCCGCGCGGTGCCAGCACCATCACCATGCAAACCGCCAAGAATTTGTTTCTGTGGCCGGACCGCAGCACCATTCGCAAGGGCATCGAGGCATACCTGACGCCGCAAATCGCGCTGCTCTGGCCGAAGCGGCGGGTCCTCGAGGTCTATCTGAACAGCGTTGAGTTCGGCCCAGGAATTTATGGTGCGGAAGCGGCGGCGCAACGGTTCTTTCATAGGAGTGCGGCCGAGCTGACGCCGTACGAGGCGGCGCTCCTCATCAGTGTATTGCCGCGACCATTGGTGTACGTCGCCTCGCCGCCGGGCCCTTATGTACGCAACCATGCCGGTGAGATCGAACGGAAGATCGAGCAACTTGGGCCGCTGCTGGACTGCGCGCAATGATGCGGCGCGTGGACCTACTTCCCAGGGTCGGAGGAGTACGAAACGCCTACTCCGGTCATCGCGGGGAGCGATCCATTCCGTCATTGCGGGGAGCGATCCATTTCGTCATCGCGAAGAGCGATCCATTTCGTCATCGCGAAGAGCGAAGCGGTGCCCCGGCATGACCGGGGCAAGCAATCTCCCAGTGCCAGGTAAGGAGATTGCTTCGCTTTGTTCGCAATGACAGCGGTGGGTGCACTGCCACGCGTTTCAATGATCGTGGGCGCTACATCAGGGACAGTGCCAGTTGCCGCTGCGCCTGCGCTGTCGGATCGGCAAAATTGGCCAGCGTAATTCCCAGCAAGCGCACACCCAGAGGCGGCGGAAACAGCGGCCGCAGCAACTCGAAGCCAAGCTCTTGCAACATCGCTTCGCCGGTCACGCCGTCGGCAACCGAGCGGGCGCGGGTGATCTGTTGAAAGTCGGCATATTTAACCTTCACCGTGACCGTGCGCGCGATCAGGCCGGACGCCTCGCACGCTGCCCAAATTCTGCTGATCAATGGGGTAAGCGCGGGCGGGACCTCATGCCACGCCAACAGGTCCTGCACGAAAGTTGTTTCGGCACCGAGCGACTTACGCTGCCGGTCGGCGACCACCGGCCGGTGATCCTCTCCTCTTGCGGCAGTGTAATAATACTCGCCCGCCTTACCGAAGCGTAACGTCAGAAACTCCCGCGTCTGCTGGCGCAAATCCGCCCCGGTAAAAATGCCCAGCGAGTTCATTTTTGCCGCGGTCGCCGGACCGACGCCGTGGAATTTGCCGACCGGCAACGCCGCCACGAAGTCGGGTCCCATGCGTGGCGTAATGACAAACAATCCATCCGGTTTGCGATGATCGGACGCCAGTTTCGCGAGAAACTTGTTGTAGGACACGCCGGCGGACGCGGTCAGGCCAGTTTCCTCGCTGATCAGCCGCTTGATCTCGCGCGCGATGGCGGTGGCCGAACCCAGGTCGATGAGCGGCACGGTCACGTCAAGATGCGCTTCATCCAGCGACAGTGGCTGAATCAGTGGCGTGTAACGCGCGAAGATGGCGTGGATTTGGCGCGACACCGCGCGGTAGACCTCGAACCGGGGCGGGACAAAGACCAGTTCGGGGCATTTCCGCCTGGCGGTGACTGACGCCATCGCCGAGTGCACGCCGAATTTCCGCGCTTCATAACTGGCAGCCGCAACCACACCGCGCTCCCTTGCGCCGCCCACGGCAACCGGCAATCCGCGCAACACGGGATTATCGCGTTGTTCCACCGACGCGTAAAAGGCGTCCATGTCGACATGAATGATGCGGCGAAGCTCTGGCGCCTGGCTGGATCCCGATGGCATACGGCGGCAACGGTAGCAGAAAGCGGCGAGTCGTCGCCAATCAGAGTATGATTGCTTCAGGTTGAATCACGGATACTCTGAGGCCTCGGCCGTCCACGGATTATCATTTGGCAACAACCGCACGTCGGATGGCCCGGCCGCTTCACCTCAAACCGGGACGCAAGTCCTCCGTGTCCCACCACACGCAACCGGCGAGATCGGCCTGCCGGACCAAATTCGCGCCATGCAACCGGCCGTTCCCAACGGGTCGGCCGTCCGGTCTGCCAACCAATGACGAGAACGCATTCCCGGCATGCGGAAGAACATCTTATCGCCCGGTCGATGGGCACTTAAAGAAAATGCTGCGCTGCAACAGCCCGGAGGTCTTGTTATGCGCGCGCCAGCCTCCATTTGGTTAGGCCGGTGTGGAGTGTCCAGAGAGCAGATCACAACCGGCCAGCCCGATCCTAACCACACGCGATAACCAACATAAATTTTGAAGCCAGGCGCTCGCCGCGCAGGGGAAACCGTACTCAGGAAGCCTTGGAGACATCCAATAATGGATACCATCGAAAACCTGCGGACCTTTGTCCGCGTCGTGGAAACCGGCTCTCTGTCGGCGGTGGCCCGGGAGATGAATGCCAGCCAGTCAACCGTGAGCCGGCAGATTACCTCGCTCGAAGAACATTTCGGCGTCAGGCTGTTTCACCGCACGACGCGCCATCTCAGCCTGACCGATGATGGGGAGACGCTGCATGAGCACGCCACCAATGTCCTTGGCATGGTCGAGGGTATGGAGACCGCTCTGGGCCAGGACAAATCATCGCCGTCCGGCCATGTCCGCGTGGCAACACCAGTATCGCTCGGCCTTATCCTCATGGAGCGCGTGCCGGAACTGATGGTGCGGTACCCTGCTCTTTCGGTCGAGCTGGTGATGGATGACAACCCGGGCGACATGATCGAGCAAAGACTGGATCTCGCCATTCGTAGCGGCGAGGTGGTGAACCAATCCCTGATCAAGCGCAGTCTTGGCACGGTCGTCCGAGTGGCAGTTGCCGCACCAGCCTACCTCGATCGGAGCGGCGTGCCACTGCAACCAGGCGACCTCGCTGATCACGCATGCATCGTTCACCGGGTCGCGCAGGACGACTCGGAGTGGCGGCTGATCGGAGAGGATGGGGCGGTCAATGTGACCGTGCAAGGCGCACTCAGCACCAACAACCATGCTGCGGTTCGCAGCGCCGCGCTGGGTGGGCTGGGAATCGCGCTACTTCCTGAATATCAAATCGTCGATGATCTGCGTGCTGGCCGGTTGCAATTGGTGTTACCGGATTACACGTCGGAGCCGTTGCCCGCTTATCTCGTGTACCCGTCACGCCGTCACCTTGCGCCGCGGACCCGCGTTGTAATCGACTTTCTTATTGAGCAAGTGCAGCGACTACGGTCTCGTCGGACCAAAGTCACAAAATCACCGGAAATCCCCGACAATCCCGCGCGTGAGCGGATGCCAATACCCACCACTACAAAGGAACTGGGCCGGCACGGTCACCGGCCCCTTCCATCACAATCGGCAGTCGCGAATTAGCCCTGTCCGCCTTCGTTGTTGTACGAGTTGCCCGGGTGCCACTGAGCGGGCGCGGGGCGCATCTCAACGTCTGACGAACCAGACTGAACTGCACCCAGGCGAGCCGGCGACGCAACGACGGGAGCCTGGGGTCCGAAATACGCCGCTCCGGTCTGCGTGTCGTTGCTTGGGCCTTCTTGCGCCATTGCGGCACCGATACCGAGCGACAGCGCTGCCACTGCGACTAATCCGAGGGTTTTGATTGTGTTCATGTTTCGGCTCCTACTTTGCGGGCCCCAAACCATTTTGGCGGCCTCTGCGGCGAGGAGAACGTTGCTGCTTGATCCCGCACCCGCAAACTGTAAATGGGCCTTGTCCGCGCAAAAGATTATCCTGAATAAGTGCAATTGGCTTTTGCCTGAAACGGAGGGATGCATGTCTGAGGGAGCGAAATATACAGTTACATTCGAAAGCTGATACTGCAACGTCCGATCGTGATTGTTGCCATCGTCAGGTTTTCGCTGGACGTCAGAAAGTCACCGCTGATCTTTGTTAAACCCCTGTCACAGCGGATCGGCGGAGCTGTCAGCGTAACGTTGCCGGCTGCACTCGGCAGCAACATCGATCTCGCCCTATGTGGCGCTGAACGGTCCAAGGATTGCACTAATGGAATGTCAGACCCTCGATGTCGTGAGAGCTGAGCGCTTGTTGCCGCCTGCCGGAATATACATCGGAATGACTGCCAAACTGTCTGCATTCGCGATCAGGATTCTTATCGATGGAATATCCAGGCTACATTTCCGTAATAGCACAGTTGCAATTCCAGCATGACGACGCGACATCCACATTTGGGGCTTAATCGAGTGGTGCTTCCCGTCATTGCCGGTACGCGAAAGGGCCGGCGCGAACGCCAGCCCATTCCATTTTACCAGGCGGAGAACGGTTCAGCCCTGCTCGCCCTCATTATTGTAAGGGACACCCGGCGTCCAAAAATAATGACTGCTGCCGGTGGGCTGCACTTCCACGTCTGACGAGCCGGACTGCACCGTGCCCAGCTGACCAGCCGGCGCCTGCAGCACCGGAGTCTGGTTGCCAAAATAAGTCGCTCCGCTCTCCGTCGCACGCGGACCTTCTTGCGCCATTGCGGCACCTACGCCGAGCGACAACGCTGCCACTGCAGCGAAACCGAGAGTTTTGATTGTGCTCATGAACTCAACTCCTTCCTGGCGGGCCCCAAAACCATTTTGATGGCCATTGCGGCGAGGAGGACGTTTTCTTTGATCCCCGCATCGTCCACACCGACATGGAGGATGGCGGGAGAAAAGATTATGCCGAATGTGCGCAAGTTGCTTTTGTGCGAATTGGAGGAATACCGGCCAGATGACCGGAAATACATGCTTCCGGCGAAAACGTTGCAGCTTCCGATCCGGCTTCTCGCGCACCAGGCTATCTTACGCTCCAGCAAGACATCGACGACCCAATCAGCAGGTTCGTCGCAGCTGAATCGAAAGGAGGCATAGCACCAAAAGCCCTTGTTACGTGTGGGTGGCATCAGGGTTGCATTGCTGGAATACCAGATTTTGGATCCAAAGCGGTCCGACGATGTGGACCGAGCTGCGGGAATACGCGTCGGACCGATTGCCAGCCTGGCGAATCCACTCGTCACAACGTCTTCGTAATCCGGTTACTCATTGATGACATGTATCGGTCATGTTTTCGTCAGAGGACAGACGCCCCGGCATCGCAACTCACCGAATTTAATGCTCCGCCGCGCGGGGCCTCCCGTCATTGCGCGTACCCGTCATTGCGCGTACATGAAAAGGCCGGCGCTGGCGCCGGCCTGTTTCATTTCAAAAGGCGGAAGTGTTCAGCCCTCGCCGCCCTCGTTGTTGTAAGGCACACCCGGCGTCCAATAATAATGGCTATTGGTGGACGGCCGCATCTCCACGTCCGACGAGCCAGACTGCACCATGCCCGCACGAGCTGCCGGCGCCTGCAGCACCGGAGCCTGGTTGCCGAAATAAGTCGCTCCGCTCTCCGTGGCACGCGGACCTTCTTGCGCCATTGCGGCACCAACGCCGAGCGACAATGCGGCCACTGCGGCGAAACCAAGGGTCTTGATTGTACTCATGAACTCAACTCCTTTTTGGCGGGCCCCCAAACTATTTGGTGGCCTCTGCGGCGAGGAGGACTTCTCTTGCGATCCCCGCATCGTCCACCGGGAGATGGGAGATGGGGGGAGAAAAGATTATGGCGAAATTGCGCAAGTCGCTTTTGTGCGATGCGGTGGAATACCGGCCAGATGACAGGAAGTCCACAATCTCACAGCACCTTCCGAGCGGCATGCCACGCGGCCCAGATGAACCGGAGCCGGTTCGGGCTGATTGGAAAGCGCACCAGGCAAGACGGGACGTTGCGATTTTCGCTCCCCGCTGCGTCGGTCAGGATTTCGTTACGTTCCAGAACACCACTGACGGTCCGTCCAGCAATCCGGTCAAATTGTCTCGCCAGGCCGAGGTCTGCCTGAAGCGGCCCAGAGGAATGAACGGCAGCGTCCGGAGCCCTTCCAGCTCATAGTCTCGCTCCAGCCGGATCTGCTCGGCCGGGTCCGACGCTGCCAGCCAGAGGTCAAAAATCTCGTCCATGCGCGGATCATTGGGCCAGCCGAACCAACCGTCACGGCCGTTGCCGCGCATGAAACTGGTCAGCAACAAATCGCGATATTCGGTCACCGCAACGAGGCTCGGGAACATCGACCAACCGCCCTTGTCCAGCGGCTCCTTGCTGACGCGCCTGGTCTGCACCGTCGGCCAGTCCATCGCCTGATCGTCTACCGCCATGCCGGCCTGGGTCAGCATATTGGCGATCACTGCCCCCATCGGATTGAAGAAGATGTGCTCGGTGGCATGCAGCAGCACGAGCTTCTCCCCGGCATAACCGGACTTTTCCAGCATGGCCTTGAGCTCGTCACGCGTATGGCGTTGCCGGACGACCTCAAGCCCAGAGTCGTCGATCTCCGGATTGCCGGTCACCAGGAACCCGACGCCCGCGAAACCGTTGGCCGGATCCGCACCCATCACCGCACTGACCACCTCGGCCTGGCTGATCGCCGCCTGCATGAATTGCCGCACCGCGGTCAGGTTGGTCGGAGCAATCAAATGGTTCGGCCGCAGCATCATGATCTGCCCGGACTTGTCCAACACGCCGGTCTTCACGCCCGGCGCCTTGCGCAGCATCGCCAGCAGATCCGGCAACGGAATTTCGATCCAGTCGATCTCCCCGGTCATCAGAGCGTTGGCTGCGGTTCCGGCGTCCGGGATCATTTTCCACTCCACCCGGTCCAACATAACGCGGTGGCCGCCGGCCATGTAACTCGCCGGCTCATCGCGCGGTACGTAGCGGTCAAACCGAGCGAACGCCGCGTGGCTGGCCAGCACGTGCTCATCCGCCAGCCAGCGGAACGGGCCGCTGCCAACGACCTCGGTGATCTGTTTGAACGGATCGGTGCGGGCCAGACGCTCCGGCATCATCAGTGCCGGCTGCACCACTTTCGACAGCAGCGCCCGCAGGTGCGGGAACGGTTTGGACAGCCGCCACACCATCGTGCGGTCGTCTGCAGCTTCCAGGGCGTCCAAGCGGGCGGCCAGGGTCAATCCTGCCGCGTCCCGCTTCATCCACCTCCCCAGCGAGGCCACGCAGTCCTGGGCGCGCACCGGTTCCCCGTCGTGGAATAGCAGGCCGGACCGCAGCCGCATGGTCCAGCGCTTGCCGCCGTCCTCCATTTGATCGGCCTCGACCATCAGAGGGCGCGGCACGAGATCGGCGTCGCGCCCATACAGCGGCTCGAACACCATGAAGCCAAGGTTGCGGGAGACCTGCGAGGTGCTCCAGATCGGGTCGACGCTGTTCAGCGTGGCCTGCGGCACGATCGACAGTGTTTTGGTCGCTGCTGCGAGGGCGGGCCGTGCGAGGCCCGAGGCCTGCGCCAGGCCGGCGGCTGCCATACTTTGCAGCATGCTGCGTCTGCCGATCATGGTGGTTTCCTTCCCGCCTCGCCGCGGCTTTCGCGGTCGTTCGTTTGGTGGTGCGCCGGTGGCCTAGGTCTCGGTCGGCCGCCCGCGCAGGAGCTTTAGCCCGGCGCGATGGGTTTTGTCTTCCAGCCGGCGTTCCTTCGAACCACGCGTCGGTTTGGTCGGCCGGCGCAGCGGCGGGGGCGGCGCGGCGGCCTCTCGGATCAGCGTCAACAGCCGCTCCATGGCGTCTTCACGGTTGCGTTCCCGCGTGCGGAAGCGTTGCGCTGAGATAACGAGCACGCCGTCCTTGGTCAGGCGCCGGCCTGACAGACGTTCAAGCCGGGTGCGCACCGGATCCGGCAGGCTGGGTGAGTTGCGGACGTCGAAGCGCAACTGCACCGCAGTCTCGACCTTGTTGATGTTTTGCCCGCCGGCGCCGGAGGACCGCAGAAAGTCTTCGTGCAACTCGGCATCGTCGAGCGAAATGGTGCGCGTGACGGGTATCAGCATGGGTGCGGTCTGACGTGATTGACGGTGTGTTACGATGCCTGAGGAGCACCGCGGGGTATATAGCACGGGGGAAGCACTCGGGTTTCGCGGCATCGTTGTCCGGATGGGATTGGTGGCGCGCGATGTCCGCAGTGGCTGGATTGCGGCCTGTCCGCGTCCGGCCGGCAATGGTGGCCATCGGAGTGGTTATGAATCGCTCATATGATCCCCCGCTCCCGGCGAACCAAGATGGCCGCCGGTCCAAATCGGTACCAGCGGTAACCTTCGAAACCGAAGCGAACGAACGTTACAAAATGCCATCGGGCTGATATGATTCCCGCGGCGGTCGCGCGGCGGCATGGCTGGGACACGGGCCATGCCACACCACAAACGTTGCTATTGCCGACCCAGTCTGATAATGTAACGTCAATAGGTCCGGTTGGTTCAGAAAAAACAAGGTGAAGGGATAGCCGGACCATGGGAGGCTTGCCGGGCACGGATGCTGTGTCGACGACGGATCATCTCGTCGAGGCAGTAGAGGATGCGCATTACTTGCTGGCTTTTTTCAGCCGCGCGCGCGTGACTATTCCTCAGGAAAAACAGGCTGCGTTTGATGCGGCGATTGGGACCCTTTCCTCATTTCGCCCGCCCGACGGCCAGTCCAGCGCGGCGGCCGGCGTGGCCAGCGGCTTGCCGGCCGCGGACGAAAAGCCCGCCGAAGGTAAGAACGACACCGAGACCCCACCGGACGGTGAGCCCGACGCCGACAATGCGTCCGGCTCGACGACCGTTGCCGGGTCCGTCAATGACAGCGCGGTCGCGGAATTCTGGAAGGCATTCATCCTACTGTCAGACCTCGCCTATCCCGCGACGATCGAAAGCATCCGATATTATTTCAGGTCGTATTACGGTTCGCACAGCCAGGCCTATCTGGCGAAAAGCGCGGGCACAGCAAACAGAAAGAAACGACCCATTCGCCGTTTCACGGGAAACCCGTTTGCGGTTCTGACGTTCCTGGCGCTCTCCATGGCAATCGGGCTGAGCCTTATCTCGTTCATCGGTTCGACGGCTCTTCGCGACTACGACGCGGACTATGAGCATTGGACGCAAATTCAGGTCATCGCCCGCGCCCTGGATGAGTCGGCAACATTGACGCTCGATCCAGAGCCCGATGGGAAACATATCCGCCTCTCCATCAAGGCTCCACCAGGGGCGCCCGCTGCCCGGGAGCAGTCAACCCCCGCGGAGGTGAAGACAAACACGACGCGATCGGTGCGGGTGTCGTCCGTGATCGAGACGCCGGGCGCGAAGCAGAATGACTCATCGGACCCCTCGGTCGTCACCGACTTTGAAGTGCCAACGGCCGGTCGGGAGAGGATTGAAAAACTCCTCTTGGACGTTAGGCTTGGCGACAAGAATCCCCCGTCATATCAGTACGCATGTTCCTCGATCCTCGGCTTGTTCAAACACGCCCGCGATGAACAGCCCGACGCCCTGCAAGCGCAAGGAATCGCGACTCCAAAAGAATGCCTGGATCGGCTTAACGCAGTTCCGCCTCATGAGATCATGATCGCGGATGATCTTGCCGTGACATTTTCCAGCCTGCTGGCGGACCGACAGACCTTGTTTGATGTGGTCTCGATCGTGAAATTCCCGGTACGAAGTTGGCGGATGCTGATCAGTGATCCTATGAGCGGGTTGTTTCGCCGGCTCTTCGGAAATGAGCGGTCAAAAGGTTCGGAGATTCCGAAGCCACCGGCGGAGATCGTAGTAACCACCACCGATGCGTTCAATTTGTTTATTTGGCTGCAGCAGCGCCACGCGCCTGTTCCGGTGATCATGCCAATTCAATCCGCGCAAGATTTTATCGACATCTTCGACGCAAGGCTTAGCGTGGCGATCGTTCAGACCTATTTGTTAACCGTTGCATTCGGTTTCCTCGGCGCATGCGTTTTCGTGCTCCGTGAATTCAATCGCCGGCGAGAGAATTTCACTCTCGCACCGAGCCTGTTTCCTCGTTACCGGGCGCGCATCCTGCTCGGGTTAGTGGTCGGACCAACAATTGGGCTATTCTTCGACCAGGATGGCCATCTCCTTTCCTTCGTGACATCGGCGACAAATGCGCCCAGTCTGACCAGTCAGCTGTCCGCTTCCGCGATCGCCTTTATCGCTGGTTTCTCGATAGAGATCCTGTTTGCCGTCCTGGACCGACTCATTCATATCATCCAGGATTTCGCGGGAGCGGACTCTCACTCCCTCGCGCCATCCAGGTAGCGCCGCGAAGGTCATTCGGGAGCGCGGAAAACGACAGCAAGTATCGCGTTGATACGTGCCGCATTCCCGTTGCTGATGCCAATTATTACGCCAGGCTACGAAGATTGATCCCCTGCTATTCTGGGTCATCACCAGAGGTGTCGACCCTTCTGCCGCGCCAAACCGGAAGGTTGAATTACTTCAACCAGGCCTTGGCCTCGCGGTCCGGTCACCCTTGTGTCAGACCACAATCATCTCGGTCCCGCTGCACCACGTGACGCGCCGCGCCGTTGCTCTGCGCCAATCGAAACCATGCCGCAAACAATCTGAGCGCAGGGTTACGTTTGGCATATGGAGTGCGACGTTTCTGTCATTGTACGGGGATACTGTGACCAGCGCGTCGTGTGGTACATCTGGAGGAGCAAATGAGCATCGACACTGCAGCCGAAGCCTCGGCGATATGCGTCGAGAAGCAAACGGTACGGGCCTGGACCCCGACCAGCCGACCCGACCAGCCGACTGCCGGCATCACAGCCGAAAAACCCGTGCCAAAGCCTGAAAAGTCGGAACTGCAACCAAACGTTCCGCCAGCCGGTCCTGAGCAGATCAAGGTCAACAATGCAGCCGAACAACCGGCGATCCAGGCCGAGAAACGCGAAGCACCGATCGCCTTCCCGGTGAGCCTTCCCGAAAGCCTGGATTTCCACTGCGTCCAACCCTATGAACTCGACAGCCTCACGCACCTCGTCAGACCGGTCTCGCTTGCGGTGGCATCGTTGACGACCGGATGCGCTCTGGGCATGATTCCACTGGTCCGGGGTGCGCTCGATGCAGTCGGCGACGTATCGAAAATCACCAGTGGCGCAATGTTATGGTATTTGATTTATGCCATGATATTCGCGTTGTCTGCCGGGATATCGATCATCGCCTGGATCAACGCTTTCCGCGGCAGGCGTGACGCGCGGCGACTGCTGCGCGAGATCCGGCAACGGCCGAACATTCCGCTGTCTCAGATCGTGAAGCAATAGCAGCAATCGCCCGCACCGGGACGCGGGGTTCGCGGCAGCGCCGCGTCCCCTGATAGCTCCGGCGGCCTGCGATCGCGGCGTTCCGGCAAAGCCGAGACCGGTCGGCAGGTTCGCGCTCGACGGACCGGGCGGGGCATCGGGCGGGGCACCAAAGTGCCCGCGTCCTCTCGCTGTGCATCGGCAAAAGAGCTTCCCGCCCCCGGCCGGCATGAAAATGCGCGGCCGTTTTCGCGTTGACGCGGCCTGATATGAGGATAATAAGCCTGTAGTCAAATAATCTTCCCAGGCAACGCAATTATGCAGGCACCACCCGAATTCGGCTTCGAGCAACTGATCACCGAACTGCTCCGTGGCCTCGCCGACGCCGTCGCCGACCGCCCAGGAGAGACCGAGGCTCAGCGCTTTGCCCGTCACCGGACGGCGATTTTCTCGACCATGGCGTTCCTGCCGCGCGACGCCATCGAGACCATGCTGGCCGGTCAATGTGTCATATTCGATCTCCTGCTGCGCGACGCAGCCCGCGATCTGCTGCGCAACGAGGCGGCGGCGACCAAATTGCGGATCCGATCGCAACTCACCGCCATGGGGAGATTATTCCTGAAGCATTTGGATCAATTGCGTCAGCTGCAGTCCCGACCGGTGCAGCAGGCTGCCGCGTCACCCGATGCCGAGCCGGAATCGCCGTCCAACCCGAGCCGGCAAACGTCGAAAACCGCCGCGTCTCGGACAGTGTCCGCTGTCGCCGGATCGCCGACCACCAATGCCGATCCGGTCGCGTCGCAAGCGTCGCCGGCCGAGGTCGAGCCCGCGTCCGATGCGTCACAGCCGCAAGCGACACCTTCAGGTGGCAAGGCTGATCTGCTGCTGCAACGCGGCTTTCAGAACCGGCGCACGCGGCGAGCACTGCAGTTCAAGAAGCCGGCCAGCAAACCGGCTTCGCGGCGTTCATCTGGGCTGGCTGCCGCGTCGCAGCCCGCTACAGGCGCTGGTCCGGCCGGCGCCTGAGCAGAACTGGCGGCACGGTGCCTCGCAGTTCAGACATTCATTCCGTAATCGCACCACTTCTCGCGAGAGTTGAAATCGATTGCCCGCAGTGGGTCCCGGCCCGTCGACGCGGGCTGAGTGGTGCGGTGCGTCACCGTGAAAATGCAGTTGCATCGGCGTTAATCAATTGTCTATAAATTTCGTCCCATGGGATGCAACATTGTCTCGCCGCGGAACCGGTCAGGCAGCCGAGAGTTATGCCGTACCACCGCCCAACCCCGGACTCGGCCTGGGTACTGGGCTGAACTGACCCTGAAACCACGCCGACCGAGCCAGGCAAGGGCCCCCAACGCACGCCAATAAGGGAGTGTCGAATGCGCCGATTGATAACTTTGGTCTTGCTGGCAATGGTCACGGTGACCGTGGCCGGCTGCGTGGTTGAGACCGGTCGTCCTGGTGGCGGGTGGTGTTGGTGGCATCCCTATCGCTGTCGCTGACACTGTCGCAGCCGCATTGCACCAGAAGTTGCCGGCCGGCAGGAAACCAGGCCCACCCGTTCGGTGCCAGTTGACGCGGCCAGGCAGATTGTCCTGCAACAATCGCCAGTGCAGTCCGTCTGGACAAGGCGGCGGTCTTAATATACAACTATAAATTGTATTTAGGGCACCCCGCGGAGTCACCGCAATGGATCGCCGGGCAACCGCCGAAAGCATCGCCGACTCCGACAAATACTTTTGGCATCGTTATATCGAGACCTATCGTGCGGCCTTCGCAAGGCTTGGCAACGTACGCCGGGTAATCGAATTTGGCGTGCTGCATGGTGCGTCGATCCGCTGGCTGGCGGAATGCTTTCCCGACGCGGAGATCATTGGCGCCGACATACTCCCCCCGCAATCCGATTGGCCTCGCGACAGCAGAATCAGCTACCGGCAAATCGATCAGGCGGACCGGATCGGCGTCAGGACCATGCTCGATGCCGTCGCCGGCGACGTCGATCTGGTGATTGATGACGGCAGCCACATTCCGCAGCACCAGGCGTCATGCCTGGCCGAGGGATTTGCCCGCTTGCGTCCCGCCGGTCTTTACGTTCTGGAGGATATTGCCACCAGCCATCCGATGCATGCCGGTTTCGCCCATTACAGTATTCGGGGCGGACGCCGGGTCTCCAATGCGCTCAACGTTTTGTTGGCGATCCAACACCTCAAAGACACCGGGCTTTCTTACGATCGTGCAACCATGCTGGCCGCGCCGGAGTTTCTGAATGAATCGGACGTCGCAAACCTGGTCGCCACCATCGATCGGGCGGAAATTTACAAGCGCACACAACTGCCGTTGCACTGTTATGCCTGCGGCGGCAATGATTTTGATTACGTAGCATGGCTTTGCCGGTGCGGTGCGGAGCTGTATCATCCGGCCGACAGCATGACGGCGCTCGTCTGGAAGCGCTGACCACCGGTTGTTACGAGCGCGGCAATCCTAGCCTATCGTCGCATGATCGAAACGGATTGGTGGCCGAACCTCACTGTGGCGCACTGCCCTCGGGCCGATCGAGCAACCCGCGCCATCCAACATCCCGGCGGCAAAACCCGGTTGGCCAGTCGATCAGGTCGACCGCCTCGTAGGCGCGATCCCGTGCCTGTTGCAGCGTTGCCCCGGTGGCGCACACCGCGAGCACCCGACCACCGTTGGCCCGGATCCGGCCCTCGGCGTCCTGCTCGGTTCCGGCGTGGAATAGCTGAACATCGGGTACTGCAGCGGCACGCTCCAGGCCTTTGATCTGACCACCGCGCTGCGGGGCATCGGGATAACCAGAGGCAGCCATGACCACCACGATTGCCGCGGTGTCGAACCACCGCAGAGCGAAATTCGCCAGTTCGCCATCACAGGCCGCCTGTAACGCCGGCAGCAGGTCGGAACGCAACCGCAGCAACAAAATCTGGCACTCGGGATCGCCGAAACGGACGTTGAACTCGATTAGTTTCGGCCCATCGTCGGTCAGCATCAGCCCAGAGAACAGCACGCCACGGAACGGCGTGCCGCGGGCGGCCATTTCCGCCAGCGCCGGGACGATGATCCGGTCGAACGCCGCCTGCTCAGCGGCCGGAGGGAACGCCGGGACCGGAGCGAAGGCGCCCATACCGCCGGTGTTCGGCCCGATATCGCCGTCGCCCACGCGCTTGTGGTCCTGCGCCGAGCCGAGCAACACGGCCGAAGTCCCATCGCACAGTGCGAAAAGCGAGACTTCCTCGCCGACCAGGCATTCCTCGATCACCACCGCGGCGCCCGACTCGCCGAACACGCGCCGTTCCATAATGGCATCGATTGCGGTCAGCGCCTCCTCCTCGGTCGCCGCGACCACGACGCCCTTGCCGGCAGCAAGGCCATCGGCCTTGATCACGATCGGCGCACCGCGGCGGCGGACGAATTCGCGAGCGGCTTCGGCGTCCTCGAAGCGTTCCCATTTCGCTGTCGGAATCCCCGCGGCGTCGGCGATTTCCTTGGCGAAGGTCTTGCTGCCTTCCAATTGGGCCGCTGCCATGCTCGGACCGCAACAGGCGATCCCGGCGGCTTGCATCGCATCGGTGATGCCGGCCACCAAAGGCGCCTCCGGACCCGGCACGACCAGATCGACCTTGTTGGCAACAGCGAAATCGACGAGCCCGGCAAAGTCCATCACGCCGATCGGCAGGTTTTCCGCCACCGCCGCGGTCCCTGGATTGCCCGGCGCACACCACAGTTTGTCCAGCAACGGACTGGCCGCGATGGCGCAACAGAGAGCGTGCTCGCGGCCGCCCGATCCGATCACCAAGACTCGCATTGACCCCCCTTGGGACCACCCCCGGTTCCGTTGCCGCCCCGTGTAGCATAGGGTTCCACGCATGGACGACCCTCGCCCTACCGGTCTTAACGCGACCAACCTGCCGGAGTTCACCGTCTCGGAGATCTCCGGCGCGATCAAACGCACGTTGGAGGGCGAGTTCGGGCGCGTACGGGTGCGTGGCGAGATCACCGAGATGAAGCGGTATCCCTCCGGCCACATCTACTTCTCGCTGAAGGATGAGGGGGCAAAACTTTCCGGCATCGTCTGGCGGACTTCGGTTGCCCGTCTTGGCCTGACGCCGGAGAACGGCGTCGAGGTGATCGCCACCGGCCGGATTTCCGCCTACGGCGAGCGATCGTCGTATCAGTTGATCGTTGAGCGCATGGATTATGCCGGCGCCGGCGCCTTGCTGGCACGGATCGAGGCGTTGCGGGTCCGCCTCGCCGCCGAGGGGTTGTTCGACGCCAGCCGGAAGCTTCCATTGCCGGTGCTGCCGCGGGTGATCGGGGTGGTCACCAGCGAGCGCGGCGCAGTCATCCAGGACATCCGCACCACGATCCTGCGCCGCTTCCCGCGCAATCTGCTGGTCTGGCCGGTGGCGGTGCAAGGCGACGGTGCCGCGCAACAGATCGCCGATGCCATCGCCGGGTTTGATGCTTTGCCGGAGGGTATGCGCCCCGATGTGCTGATTATCGCCCGCGGCGGCGGCAGCCTGGAAGACCTGATGGCGTTCAACGAGGAAATCGTGCTGCGCGCGGTCGCTGCCTGCCGGATCCCACTGATCTCGGCGGTGGGCCACGAGACGGACACGACATTGATCGACTTCGTCTCCGACCGCCGTGCGCCGACGCCGACTGCGGCAGCTGAGATGGCGATCCCGGCGCGGGCCGATTTGCTCGCCGATGTGGCGCAGAAGGCGGCGCGGCTGGCCGGCGCTCTGGCCCATGTGACGCGGGAGCGGCGGTTGCGGTTGCTGCATGCAGAACGCTTGTTGCCGGACCTGCCCTCGTTGCTGGGCACGGCGCGGCAACGGTTGGACGACCGCGGCGACCGGCTGGTTATTGCGTTACCGCATCTGTTGGAGCGGCGGCGCGCCGCCTTGGCAGCGTTTGGCGGACGGCTGCCGGATTTGCCGGCGATGGTTGTTGCGGCGCGGGAACGGGTGCGCGATCGCGCCGGACGGCTGGTGCTGGCGTTGCCCAACCTGGTAACGCTTCGCGGCCACGCACTTGGTTTGGCCGAGCAACGATTATTTTCCGGGCTGCGCCAGGCGGTTGGCGCCGTGCATCAGCGCGCCGGCCGGATCCTTGGCAGATTGACCGATGGGCCGCCACGGGCGGCGTTGCGGGAGGCGCGGGCGCGGTTGGATGGCACAGCGGCACGGCTGGAATCGGTGTCGCCATTGGCGGTGTTGGCTCGGGGCTATGCGCTCGTTACGACCCCGGCGGGTGCGCCAATTACGCACGCAGCGGGTGTGAAGCCGGGCGCGCGGATGCGCTTGCGGTTTGCGGACGGCGAGGTGCGGGCGACCGCGGATGGAGGCCGCCCGGGCGACCGGCAGGGGATGTTGCCGTTGTAAGCGAGCGCTATCCCAGACGCTGATTAAATGGATAATATGGTGGGAATTCGCCAACCGCGGTCATGTCGACCTCGACCATGGTCAGTCCCTTGATCGCCAGCGCCTGCGCCACCGTGGCGCCGAACGTTTCGGCACTGCTGCATTTGAAGTATGGAATATCCGACAGTCCCGCCAGCTTGCCGATGTCCGGACCTTGCAGATCGGCAAAGAATCGCCGGCCTTGCGCGGTCGCATCCTGAATCCGCTTGATCACGCCATAGCCGCGGTCGTTCATCACCATTACGACCATGTCGAGATTTTCCTGCACCGCCGTCCACAGCTCGCCAACGTTCAGGAAGAACCCACCATCACCGGTCATTACGATGGTCTTTCGGATTCCTGCCGCGGCAGCCGCGCCGAGGCCCAACGACAGACCTTGGCCGATGCCGGCACCAACCGGAAACACGTTTTGATGCGGCGAGTAAATCGGGAAGACGCGATCGCCCCAGGTCGTGTTGCTCTGTGTCACATCGCGTACCCAAATTGCATCCTTCGGCAACACATTGCGAAGTTGCTGGCAGAACGAGCCATAGACCCCTAAAGTGCCGAGAAAGTCCGTCACAACCTTGCGCTTCAGATCGGCGAATTCCGCTTTGTAGCCGGGATCGATTGCCAGCTGGCCGGTAATCCGCGGCAACAGCGCTTGCAGGGTCAGCTTCGCGTCACCACATACGAAATAGCTGTCGGGATAGGTGCGTCCGTTCGCTGCCGGATCGCAATCGATATGCACAATGTTCGACGGCAGTTTTACCGTGAGGTCGCCGGTTTCACGCGCGCGGAGTCTTGTGCCGACAGCCAACAACAGATCGCAGGTCGCATAAAATTCTTGCACCCCCGGCATGCCGTTGCCATGCATGCCTCCGAGGCTCATTGGATGATCCTCGGGCACCGTGCCTTTGCCGTTGATACTGTTGACACAGGTGAAGCCCATATCGAGCAATTTGTGGATTTCTGCAGCGGCCGCTCGAGCTCCCGAGCCGATCCACAGCATCGGCCGCTTCGCCGCCTTCACCCGCGCGGCGAGTTCATTCATTTCGCTATCGGACGGTGTGCGGCCAGGCGGGATCGGCAATACAAAACTATCCAGCATCGCCGGGCGGTCAATCTTCACCCGTTGCAGATCGATCGGAACTTCGACACTGACGGGACCCGTGGGAGCGGTCAAAGCCTCGGTGGCGGCACGGGTCAGCACGCCAAGAGCCTGATGCGCAGAACGCACACGATAGGCGGCTTTGCACACCGAGCGCATCATGCCGAGCTGATCGATCGGATCATGCACCGAGCCCAGTTCACGATCGGCAAATTTAGTCATCGTCATGCCGGTGATGTGCAACACCGGCGAGCCGGAAAACCGTGCCTCGATCAAGCCGCCGATGGCGTTCGCTGCACCAGGTCCGGTCGAGGAAAACAGCACGCCCAGACCACCGGAGACGCGGGCATAGCCGTCGGCCATGTGAGCACCGCCCAGTTCGCCGCGCGCCATGACGAAGCGGATCGTGTTGCGCCGGCCGATCGCATCCAACATGGGAATGTTGTGCACCGAGGCGATGCCGAATGCGGTGGAAACTCCGCATGCCGTCAGAAAATCGGCAACCAGATCGCCGACGGTGTAATCGCTGGCCATTGCTATCGTCTCCCGCCCAGATTTCAGGTCTGGCAGGCTGAAACACCGGCAGTGGTCCGTCAACAAGCCCGACGTTCCGCGCGGACCAAAAGCGCACCGGCCAGGATGATCAGTGCGGCGCCGAAAAACACCGAGGCGGCGGGAATATCCAGCCATATCCAGTAGCCAAGCAAAAACGCCCATGGCAACGCGGTGTATTCCACGGTGGCCATGACGGACGCGGGGATCAAACGGGCTGCCTCGAATACCAGGAATTGTGCAAGGCCGCCGATCACCCCGACCGCGATCAGCAACACCAGCTGCCCGGTGGTGAGCGGCTGCCAATGGACCACGCTCGCGATCCCGGTGGCGATGAAAAACACTGTGTTGATCGACAGCATTTGCAACAGGCTCGGCTCCATCCGGGCGATCTGCCGCATCAGGATGATGCCCCACGCCCAAAGCGCAGCGGCGATCAGCACCAACAGGGCAGGGAACGACACCCGCACCCCGAACGGATCGGAGGCCAACATCACGCCGGTGAAACCGATCGCCACCGAGATCCAGCGAGCGCGGGTCACGTGCTCATGCAGGATCTGGCGCGCCATGATGGTGATCATCAGCGGCGCGGCGAAATACAAGCTCAGCAATTGCGCCAGAGGTAACGAACGTGCCGCAGAATAATAACACAGCCATGCGGCCAGATTGATGAGGCCGCGCATCGCCAATGGGCGTTTCAATGGCGATGCTGCGGCACGTTCCAACAACCCACGGCGGCCAATCGCCAGACACAGGGTCAGGATCGTCGCACTGCGGAAAAACAGTACTTGCCAGACCGGAACATCTGCAACCAGCCACTTGATCCCGGCGTCGTGCACGGCAAACACGAAATACGCTGCCACCCCCAACGCGATCCCTACGGTTTTGCTTTCCCCCCCTATCGGCATCGCCTCATTTTACCGATGTGATCGCGTTCCGGTCGTGCGCCCAGGCGTCCTGGGTGGAGGAGGGGTCGACGGGCCGGTCCTTACCGTAGCTGATAGTCTGGATGCGCCGTGGATCGATGCCGCGCGAGGTAAGGTAATCGCGATCGGCATTGGCGCGGCGTTGACCCAGTGCGAGGTTGTATTCCTCGGTGCCGCGTTCATCGCAATTGCCGGCGACCCACACACTGATCTGGGGATATTGTTGCAGCCATTGCACCTGGCGATCCAAAATCCCATGCGCTTCGGGAGTCAACAGGCTTTGGTCGGTGTCGAAGAAAATCCGGTCGCCGGCGGATTGGGTCAGGTCGTCCTGGCTGCCTGGCGCCCCGTGTCCACCGCCCATCAGGCCTGCGTTGGAGGCACCGCCGGCGCCTGCACCTGCGCCATACCCTCCAGCGCCCGCGCCGTTGGCGTTCGGGTTCGTGGTGTCGCCGGCGCACGCAGTCAACAGCAGCGCCATGGCGGCGCAAACGATGGTCAGGCGAATCATTCAGGATCTCCTTGCAGTCTGGCGCCGCTTACATGGGATGATTGTGGCGTTTTTTGGAGAGATCAGAAGCGCGCCATTCCGGGAGGCAGCCCGAACAATACCCGGCCGATCGGTTCCAGGTTGCTTAGCGGGCTGACGGCGACATGCTGACCAGCGGCATGGACATCGCGAAAGCAGCGCTCCAGCCGTCCGCCCTGAAATAGTGAGGCGCCGCCTCCAAGTTGATACATCAGATCGGTTGCCTGGATCGCACACTGTGCCGCATGCACTGCGGCCAGCCTGACCTGCGCTCGTTCTTGCAACGGGATGCTTCGGCCTGCCACGGCGTTGTTCCACATGGCGCCGAGTTCATCGAACAGAAAGGCACGACCGGATCGCAGCAGCGCTTCGGCACGAGCCATGTCGGCCTGCGCCAAGGCTTTGTCGCGCAAAACCGTGGCCGATCCGGCGGAGGTTTTAGAGGATGCGATTTCGATCAGCGACTCGATCGCCGCACGGGCAATGCCAAGCGCTACGGTGGCAATGCAACTGACAAACGTGCTGGTCATCGGCACCGCGTAGAGCGGTCCGGGTCGCAGCGGCGGCGGCTGGAATTCCTGCAGCCGGATCGTATAGGCTTCCGGAACGAAAAGTTCGGAAACTTCGAAGTCGTTGCTGCCGGTGGCGCGCAGGCCGCCGACATGCCAAATGTCAAACACTGTGGCAGCATCTCGGGGAAACAGGCACAGCCGGAGTTCGGGGCTGCCGTCCTCGGCCCGCCGCGGCCCGGAAGCATCTTGCGTAATGCAATTGCCGAGCACCCATTCGCCATAAGCAATGAAACTGCCGTAGCTCCAACGGCCGGTCACCTGATAGCCACCAGGTGCGGCGACCGCCTTGCCGGTCGGGTTCAGCGTGCCGACGAGAAGGCCTCTGCCGCTACCCTGGAACATCTCGCGCGCGACATCTTCGGCCAGGGCACCGGCCAATCGCGCGTAACCAGCGGGGATGACTGCACACCAGCCGACCGAACCATCAAGACGCGCCAGTTCTTCGATGACGGTCAGGAAACTGAGCGGGTCGAGTTCTGCGCCGCCAAGGTCTTGCGGCACCCACATGCGGAACAACCCGGCCGCATGCATGGCGTCGACCAGCACCGGCGGCAGGGTCCGGTCAAGGTCGAACCGGTCACGCAACGTATCGACCAGCGGCGCCAGGCCGCGCGCGGCGGCGAGGTACGCCGTCACCTCAGCCCTGCTTGTACAACTTCGCGGCGTTATTCAGGAAGAAGTCGCGGCGCTTTTGCTCGGGCAACGGCATCGGCAACACCATGTCGGGATCGTCATAATCCCAGTGCGGGTAATCGGTCGCGAACAGCAGCCGGTCCCAGCCGATCCAGTCGATCGCGTCGAGCACATGCTCACGCTTCGCCGGTTCTTCCATCGGCTGGGTGGTCAACCAGACCGACTCGTGGATGTACTCCGAGGGCGGGCGTTTAAGATGTGGCGTCTCCACGCGCAGCCGGTTCCAGATTTTGTCCAGCCGCCAGGACAGCGACGGCAGCCACGCGAAGCCGGCCTCGATCAGGACAAGTTGGAAGTTCGGGATGCGTTCGAACACACCCTCGATCACCATCGACGTCAGAAAGGCCTGGCTGGACTGAGCGTGGCCGACCATGTCTTCGATGTAATACGACGGCCAGCCGGAACCGCTGACCGGATAACCGCCAAAGCCAAAGGCGTGCACGCCAACCGGCAGTCCGGCAGCCGCAGCAGCCTCATACAGTTTCCAATACCGCTTTTGTCCCGGGGGCTCGCTCGTCCGGCTCAGCATCAGCACCTGCGCGAAATGCGGATTGGCGGCGTATTTCTCCAGTTCCGCCACTGCCGCGTCAGCATCTTCAAACGGCACCACAATGGAACCCTTAAGCCGCGGTTCGGGTTCCAACCACTCGTGCAAAACCCATTCATTCATGGCATGGCAGACCGCGGCACCGAACTCGCGGTTCTGGTACGACTGGCCATTGTCACCGGTCGGATTGAGGATGCCAAGCACGCAATTGTTCTGATCCAGCAATTGCTTCTGCATGAACGAGAGCGAGCTGCCCTGCCGTCCGCCCTCCGGCGGATAAGCGTCGCGGCGCGAGGCGTTCGGCTGGCCCTTCGGATAGGCCGGCCCTTTCTGATAGGCCTGCCGAGGACGCGCACCAAAGGTTTCCATATGCTCCAGCCAGCGCTGCTCCAGATACGGATGCAGTGCCTTGTCGCTGCTGCGTTGCGGATGGATGTCGCAGTCAGCGGTGGCGAGCTTCGACGCATTGGCCGGGGCCGGCAGTGGTCTCTGGGCTACCTGAACGTTCATTTGGACTGGCTCCGTCGGGAGCCCGATCATGCGCCGGTTCGGGCGAAAATGCCAGTGTCAGGAGGCGCAGCCCATCCAGACCGGATGCGTGGGATCGCCATCCTCGAACATGACCCAGACCTGGGTGCCGATTGGCGGCGTCGCAGTGGATTTGTATTCGCGGCACGGTTCCGCCCAACTGGCGCCAAAGGCCCGGGATGCGACGTTGATCTGCAGGCGACCTTGCATCAGCGGATCCGCCGTATTCACGACAGTGCCGCGGTAAATGCCATAGTTCGTCATTCAATCCTCCGGTTGTGCCGCTCGTTCCAGCGCAACCCGGTCCCATCGTCCGAGGTCCGCCGCTGCGGCATAAGTGGTCTGGAAAAATTGCAAAACGCTTTCATCCGGCGATGCCGCCTCACGGACCGCGTCATAAAGCAGAATAAACTGCCCAAGATCCTGATCGTAAAATGCCGATTCCGGTGCGATCCGGGTCTGGCCAAACCCTGCCGGCTCGGGATAGGCGTAACTGTAGAATGCGGCACGGCCGTAGCCGCCGTTGCCAGGCCAGAAGCCGCAACTGCTGACCTCGTGGGAATAGGCTTCCTGCATGACCCACGCACCAAGATTGGGCGACTCGCTGTGCAATTGCGGTGCGGGGCGGCCGGAAAACCGGGTGACCGCCATGTCGAAACTACCCCAGAAGAAATGCACCGGACTGACCTTGCCAAGGAACGGCGCGCGAAATCGTTTCATCAACCGATCTACCTGCAGCAGAATACGCCAGAAACGGTTGGCGTATGCGGCGTCGTAGGCAGCATGGATGCGGTCCTGGTCGAACGGGATCGCGTCCGGGATTTCGACCGGCATGGTCCAGATGTGGGTTTCCAGACCAAGACTGCGCAGCCGGCCCATCACCTCGGCGTGGAAGTCGGCAACGCTTTTCGGTTCGAGCGCGATTGTTTCGATAGCGCCAGCACAGGTATGGATCTTCAGTTGATGGTCGAGGAAATCGAAATCGATCTGAAAACCGCCCGCCGGGTGCGGGATCAGCGAGGTGGTCAGGCCCCGGCTGGTCAAGTACAGCGGAACGTTCCACCAGTGATTGACCGTCGGCGTGTGCACGAGCCTGATCTTGCCCACGACCTGCGTCCAAAGCTGCAGTGTGTCGCAGGTGTCTGCCCATTCAGCGAGCGGCAGTTCGGGCCAGGCTTCGGTCATGCTGTCAGCCTCGGATAGGTCGCGCGCGGATTGTCGATCATTATTTTCCGGACTATGTCGCGTGACAGTCCAGGGGGTAGTACATCCTCGCCGTCGAACTGCCAGTGTGGATAGTCGGTGGAGAACAACAGCAACTCATCGCTGTCCAAATGTTCCATCAGTTG
>Ga0187879_10000623_pt1 | contig 23469 bp, 21 predicted proteins | sample June2016WEW_19_1_FD_132423 | JGI IMG/M metagenome (GOLD analysis project Ga0187879, IMG submission 132423) | Peatland microbial communities from SPRUCE experiment site at the Marcell Experimental Forest, Minnesota, USA - June2016WEW_19_10 | ecosystem: Environmental > Terrestrial > Soil >... | reverse complement strand
TCTCGGCGGCTTCGTGGCGTCGGCTATGACGTGGATCTCCGGCAGCTGGGTGTTCACGATCACCGAGATCCTCGTGTTCGCCATCGTGTTTCTGTCCATCGTCCTGCTCACGGGCATGAGCGGACAGATCTCGCTCTGCCAGGCGACATTCGCCGGTGTCGGCGCCTTCACGGCCGGGCAGCTGGCCGACCACTTCGGCGTCTCCATCCTGCTCGGCATCCTCATCGCCGGGCTCGCCAGCGCGGCCGTCGGGGTGGTCGTGGCGCTGCCGGCGTTGCGCCTCGGTGGCCTGGCGCTGGCGCTCGCCACGCTGGCATTCGGTCTGCTCGCTGACAACATCGGCTTCCAGTACTCGTGGTCGGGCAACGGCCAGAGCGGCATCGTCGTTCCCCGCCCGCAGCTCGGCTCGATCAACTTCACGAGCAACCGGGCCTTCTTCCTCCTCGTGCTCGTCGTGCTCGCTCTCTGCATCGTCGTAGTGATGGCGATCGCCCGAGGCACGACGGGCCGGGAGCTGGCGGCCCTGCGGGGCAGCGAGCTGGCGGCGGCCTCGATCGGCGTCAACACGAGGCGCCTCAAGATCATCGTGTTCGCCCTTTCGGCCGGCATCGCCGGCGTCGGTGGCGCCCTGTACGCCTCGCTCGACCAGAGCGTGTCCTCGAGCGACTTCAACACCCTGATCTCGCTCGTGCTCGTCGTCGTCATCGCCACCGTCGGCGTCTCGAGCATCGAGGGGGCCGTCGAGGCCGGGATCGCCTATGTCGTCGTGAACACGGTGCTCACCAGTGACCTCCCCTCTCAGTACTCGAGCCTGCTCGAGTTGGTGTTCGGCGCCGGCGTGATCGTCTATGTCCTGCACCCCGAGGGCGTCGTCGAGGTGGCCAAGCGCTTCGTGCTCGACCACGTCCTCCGGCGGCCGGTCGAGCCGGAGGCGGTCGGATGACGGCGCTGCTGCAGGTGCTCGGTGTCGGCAAGCGCTACGGCGGCATCCATGCCCTCGACGGCGTCTCGCTCGAGGTGCTCGTAGGTGAAGCCGTCGGGCTGATCGGGCCGAACGGTGCCGGCAAGACGACCCTGTTCGACTGCATCACGGGCGTCCGGCACGCCGACAGCGGCCAGATCAGGCTGGCCGGGCGGCGGATCGACGACCTGCCCACGTATCGAAGGGCCCGCCTTGGGATCGGCCGCACGTTCCAGCGCATCGAGCTCTTCGCGGGCATGACGCCCCGTGAGCACCTGCTCGTGGCCGATCGAGAGCACGGTGGAGACGGCAGGCTCTGGAAAGACCTTCTCTGGCGCGGAGCCCCCCGCAGCGATGAAGTCGACCGGGTGGAGAAGATGATCGCTGAGCTCGGGCTCGAAGCGTTCGCCGACGCCGCCATCGAATCGCTCAGCCTCGGGCAGGGGCGGCTCGTGGAGCTCGGGCGGGCGCTCATGACCGAGCCGCGTCTCCTGCTGCTCGACGAGCCGTCCTCGGGGCTCGACTCACGCGAGAGCGCCGCCCTCGCCACCGTCCTCAACGACCTGCGCCAACGCAGCAAGGTCGCCCTGCTCCTCGTCGAGCACGATCTCGACCTCGTCCGCGCCGTGGCCGAGCGCGTGTATGTGTTCGACTTCGGTCGCGTGATCGCCTCCGGCAGCCTCACCGAGGTGCTGGCCGATGCCGGGGTGCGTACGGCCTATCTGGGGGAGGGAGCGTGAGCAGCGCTGAAGCCTTGCCCGAAGCGGCCCCGCCCATGCTCGAGCTGCGGCACGTCAGCGCCTCCTACGGGCGCTTCCGGGCGCTGTTCGACGTGTCCTTCTCCGTTGCGACGGGCTCGGTGGCGGCCATGCTCGGACCGAACGGCGCCGGCAAGTCGACCATCGCCCGTGTCGTCGCCGGCCTCGTGCCCACGACGGCGGGCACCGTCATGCTCGCCGGCCAGGACGTGACCGGGCTGTCCGTCGGCAAGATCGTCCACCACGGTCTCGCCTTCGCCCCCGAGGGCAGGCCGGTCTTCGCCACTCTCGACGTCGAGGACAACCTCCGTCTCACGTTCTGCCGTCAACTGCCGCGCCGGGAGGTGGCCGCAGCGCTGGCCCGCACCTACGGGCGGTTTCCCCATCTGAAGGACCGCCGTCGCCAGCTAGCGGGGACGCTCTCGGGCGGCGAGCAGAGGCTGCTTGCTCTCGCCCGCGTGCTCGCCGTCCCGCCCCTCCTCCTCGTCGTCGACGAGCTCTCGCTCGGCCTGGCGCCGAAAGCCGTCGACGACGTGTTCGCGGCCCTACGCGACATCAACCAGGCGGGCACGACGCTGCTCGTCGTCGAGCAGCAGGTTCCCCGGGCTCTCGAGCTCGCCGACCGCGTGATCGTACTGCGCAAGGGCCGTGTGACCCACGACGTCGCCGTGGCGGAGATGCCGGCTGATCTCACCGCCGAGCTGCTACCCGTGACTCCCTGACGCCCCCGTCATCGAAGGCGCCCATAACAGAGCCTTAACAATTCGATCATGGTGAGCTCACTCCCGAGACGTCAAATGGGAGATGACCTACCAACCACACCCGGATCAGCTCCGGGAGGAGGAGCCCATCATGAAGCTAAAGAACCTGCTGAAAACGAAGTTGCTGCCAGTGACAGCCGGAGCAGTCGTCGTTGCCCTCGCGGCTGGGGGCGTCGCCTACGCGTCGACCCCGTCGACGACGTCCTCGCCGGCGAGCGTGACGGGCGCGGCGGCCGCATCGGCCACGGTGAAAGCCGCCGGGCTGCGTGCTGACGTCCGTTGGCTCGCCCGCCACACGATCCACGCGCAGCTCATCGTCCGCACGAAGGCGGGCTTCGAGACCGTCACGATCGACAAAGGCAAGCTCGACACCGACTCGAGCACCACGATCACGATCACGCGGGCCGATCACGTCAACGTGAGCGCCACGATCAGGTCTTCGACCAAGTTCGTCGGCCTGAGCGAGTCTCAGCTCGGGAGCGGTGACGGCGTCGTCCTTGTGCAGCACGCCGGTTACGCCCTCTATGTGGCGGCCCGTGCGCCCACTTCGGCGTCCAACAGCAACGGCTGAGGACACCCCGTTGCGCGATCGGCTCTTCCCCGTGGCGGGAAACGCTGACAGCAAGCCTTGCCGGCAGAGGACGAGTTCCTCCACCGGCAAGGCTTCTGGCGCGAGGCTGAGGCGATGACACCGGATCTCGGCACGGTCGTCGTCATCGAGGACGACGCCAACATCGCCGAGTTGGTGGATCTGTACCTGAGGCGTGATGGGTTTCGAGTCCTCGTCGCCCGCGATGGCGAGGCCGGCCTCGAGCTCGTTCGGCGGGAGCGTCCCCGCATGGTGGTCCTCGACGTCGGCCTTCCGGGCGAGCGCGACGGTTTCGAGGTGTGCCGCCTGCTCCGGGCGGAGGGCAGCTGGCCGGTGCTCTTCCTGACGGCGCGCGACGACGAGATCGACCGGGTGCTCGGTCTCGAGCTCGGCGCCGATGACTACGTCACCAAGCCCTTCTCACCCCGCGAGCTCGTGGCCAGGGTCCGGGCGGTCCTTCGTCGCACCGAACGACCACCGTTGAGCGAGGCGGTCGTCTCCATCGGCAACATCGCCATCGACCCCTCCCGCCGAGAAGTCCATGTGAACGGCATCCTCGTTGCACTGACGACGCGGGAATTCGACCTCTTGCATTGGATGAGCGATCACAAGGGGTTCGTGCTCAGCCGCCAGCAGCTGCTCGACGGGGTGTGGGGCTCGGGCTGGTACGGCGATGCCCGCACGGTGGATGTCCATGTCGCCCAATTGCGGCGCAAGCTCGGTGATGACCTCCCCCTCCTGACCGTGCGAGGAGTCGGCTATCGCCTCGGGTGACGCCCGTGACCTCGGGGAGGCACGATGAGGCGACGGCTGACGGTGGTGCTCGTGCTGCTGATGGCGGGCACGCTCATCGCGTCCGGCTTCGGCTCGTTGCTCGTCGCCCGCCGGGCGGCCCGCAACGATGCGACGCGCCAGCTCCTCGCCGAGGCCACCGTCCTCGCCCAGGCGTCGTCGAACCTGCGGGCGCCTGCCACCCTCGCGGTGGTCGGCCGGATCCTCCGGCTCGAGAGTGGGCGCGTCATCATCATCACGCCCGCCGGGACGATCCGGAATGCCCTCCCTGCCGGCTTGCACGCGGCGGCTCTGGAGCCTGCGCAGCTGGCTGCAGGAAACGACGTCACCGGCGTGATCGGCGGAACCGTCTTCGCCGCCGTGCCGGCACCACTGAGCGCCCAGCTCGCCGCCCGTCTCCCGCCGGGGACGCACGCCGCTGTCCTGCTGACGCGTCCGGTGGGCACGCTCGGGCCCAGCTGGCTCTACTTCCTGCTCGTGTCGGGTGTCACCCTCGTTGTCGCCGGCGCCGTGGCCGCGTGGCTCTCCCGCCGGATCACCCGCCCCTTGGTGGAGGCGAGCGCCGTGACCGGGAGGATCGCCCGTGGCGAGCTCGGCGCCCGCGTGGCGGCGAGGCCGGGCGACTATCCCGAGCTCGTCTCGCTGGGGGAGTCGATCAACGCCATGGCCGCCCGTCTCGAGGGCGGCCGTGAACGGGAGCGCCAGCTGCTGCTGTCGGTCTCGCACGACCTTCGGACGCCCCTCACGTCGATCCGCGGCTACGCCGAAGCGATCGAGGAGGGCGTCGCCACCGACGTCGGGAGCGCCGCCGGCGTCATCGTCAACGAGTCGAAGCGGCTCGAGCGCCTCGTCGCCGACTTGCTCGATCTTGCTCGTCTCGGTGCCGACCGCCTCTCGCTCCACATCGGGCCGACCGACGTCGGCGAGGTCCTGGGCAAGGCGGTGGAGGCCTTCGGCCCGCGTGCCGAAAGCGCCGGCCTGGTCCTCAATGCGTCAGCGCCCGACGCCGGGCTGCTCGTGGCGGCGGACCCGGACCGGCTCTCCCAGGTGGTCGCCAACCTCATCGAGAACAGCCTGTCGTTCGCCAAGAAGACGGTGAACGTCCGGGTCTGGGTTGCGCCGGGCGCGGCGGCCGGCGCCGGCAACGTCCTTCTCCTCGTGGAGGACGACGGGCCTGGGATCACGCCCGAGGATCTGCAACGGGTGTTCGACCGGTTCTACCAGGCGGATCGGGGTGTGGCCGCTCGCCGTGGCCTCGGCCTCGGCCTCTCCATCGTCGCTGAGCTCGTGCGGGCGATGGGCGGGCAGGTCAGGGCGGAGTCACCGATCGCAGCAGGCGGCGGCACGCGTATGGTCGTGGAGCTGCGGCCGTGGGCGGCGGCGATGACACACTCGGGATGACCGCCGTTAGCAGCCGGTCGGCGGTATACCGGCGTTGTCGAGGGTGAGCAGGGTGCAGATCGTCGATTTGGCGACGAGCCACTTGCTGCTGAGGAAGACGGCCCCACCGGCTGAGCCTGTCAGCACCGGCTTGCCGTTCGGCCCGAGGATGTCGTAGACGACGGCCGCACAGGGACTCGGCAGGAACTCCTTCGTGCAGTCCGCCCCTTGCTCGATCTTGATCGCTTCGACCTTGGCGCCCGCCGCCTCCTTGGCGAGAGCCGAGTGGATCGCCTTCGTGAAAGCGGCTCTCAGGGCGCTCCCGTCCTGCACGACGAGCAGCTTGGGGGCGATGGCCGGATTGGCGAGGTCGAACAGCGTCATATAAGCCGAGTCGATCTCGGTCTTCGAGACGCTGATGGGCGGCAGCGTCCCGGTGACGACGGTCGTCGTCGTCGTCGTGGTCGCCGGCGATGTCTTGGCACAGGCCGCCAAGGCGAGTGCGGCCATGAGGCCGACTGCAGCCGTGCGGAGGGCGGGCAGCAGCGCTGATCGTCTCCGCCCACCGCTTTGCTCTCGTCGGTTCGTGGCCATCGAGGGCCATCCTACGGACCCGACGCCCTGCGGGCACGTGGGCACTCGTCGGCGACACCCCCTAGATTGCGGCCCGATGAGCATTTCGACGAAACGCGGCGACACCGGCACGACAGGGCTCCTCTACGGCGGGAGGGTGCGGAAGGACTCGGCACGCATCGAGTGCAACGGTGCCGTCGACGAGGCACAGGCGGCCCTCGGTTACGCCAGAGCGGTTGTCCTCGCCACAGGGGCGAGCGGGCCGGGCAACTTGAGCGCCGATGCGCTCGACGGCATGCTCGTCTCGATCGAGCGGGATCTGTGGGTTCTCATGGCGGAGGTGGCGACCTCCGACAATCACCGCTCGAAGCTCGTCGCCGGGACGTCGCTCGTCACCAAGGAAATGGTCGAGGTCCTCACCAGTCGCGTGACCGCCCTCGAAGCGCTCCAGCTCGTGCCGAAGGATTTCGTCGTGCCGGGGGAGAATCTCGCCGGGGCGTCCCTGGACGTGGCCCGCACGGTCGTGCGACGAGCCGAGCGCCTCGCCGTCGCCGCCGGGCTGCCGGCGATCTCCGCCGTCGTCCCCTACCTGAACCGCTTGTCCGACCTCTGCTGGCTGCTGGCACGCGCCGTCGAACGCGAGCACCCCATGGCCCGGATGGGGCCGCCCAAGCGAACACGCCACTCGCCCCGCCTCGCCGCGAACGACAGCACGCCGACGAGCGGGCAATGATGAACCCATGAACGTCCACGTCGCCGTCGCCTCGATGCCCCCTGACAGCGTCGCCGCGGTCGGGCATCTCGTCTTCGAGGGACTCATCCCAGCCGGAAGCGGTGTCGAGCTCGATCGGGCGATCTGCGAGCAGCGCTCGTTCGCCGGCAAAGCCGGCGAGTCGCTCGTCGAGCCGGAGGGTGATCACCTCCGCCTGCTGGTCGGAGTGGGCGCGGCGAGCGACCTCTCGACGGGCGCCGTGCGGCGGGCGGCCGCCACGTTCGCCCGCGCCGCCTCGAATTGTCAGTCGGCCTGTCTCGACCTCGCCCCCGTCGTCACGGGCGCCTCGCGGGCGGCCACCGTCACCCAAGCGGCCGTGGAGGGGATCGGCGGGGCGACGTACCGTTTCTCGAGGTACCGAAGCACCGAGCGGCCGGCGGCGTTGAGCTCGGTCGTGCTCACGGTGGCAGCGGCTGACGAGAGCGCCGCCGTCGACGGCCTCGCCCGCGGGGTCGCCCTCGCCGATGCCGTGGCGCTCGCCCGCGATCTCGTGAACACGCCGGCGGCCGACATGACACCGTCGCGCATGGCGGAGGTGGCTCGTGAGGTGGCCGACCGCGCCGGCCTCGGTCTGACCGTCCTCGACGAGGCCGCCATCCGGGCGGAGCGCCTCGGCGGTCTCTGGGGCGTCGCCCGCGGCTCTGCGGAGCCGCCCCGGCTCATCACGCTCTCCTACGAGCCGGAAGGGGCGGGCGGGGCGACAGCACCCACCGTCGCCATCGTCGGCAAGGGCATCACCTTCGACTCCGGCGGCCTCTCGCTGAAAAGCGGCGAGGGCATGATGGCGATGAAGGACGACATGAGCGGCGCCGCCGTCGTGATCGCCGCCCTCGGGGCGTGCCGGGCGACGGGCGTGCAAGTGCGAGTGATCGGAATAGCCCCCTGCACCGAGAACATGCCGAGCGGCACCGCAACAAAACCCGGCGACGTTCTCACCACTCGCAATGGCAAGACCATCGAGGTGCTCAACACCGACGCCGAGGGTCGGCTCGTGCTCGCCGACGGCTTGGCGTTGGCGGCCGAATCCGCCCCAGACGCCATCATCGACGTCGCTACTTTGACGGGCGCCTGCGTGGTGGCGCTCGGCTCGGAGGTGGCCGGCGTGATGGGCAACGACTCGCGCCTCGTTGCTGCGGTGCAGCGGGCGGCCGAACGGGCGGGCGAGCCCGTGTGGCACCTTCCTCTCCCGCAGTCCTACAAGAAGCTGTATGAGTCCAACATCGCCGACATGAAGAACATCGGCCGCCCCGGTGGTCCAGGCGCCCTGCTCGCCGGGCTGATCCTGGAGGAGTTCGTCGGGGACCGGCCCTGGGCGCACATCGACATCGCCGGTCCTGCGAACACCGATGAAGACGCCTTTGATCAGCGCAAGGGTGCGACCGGGTTCGGCGTGCGGACTGTGATCGAGTTGTTGTCGAGCTACGAGACGATCGGCGCTCCGGCCGATCACGCCGCAGACGGGAGCGTTCGATGACCGGTCCTACTCCGAATCGGCGCCCGGCCGCCTCATCGAAGGCGGCCGCCTCGAGGCGGGCTGCACCGGGTGCATCGCCCGCCGGCGCGGCGAGGAAGGCGCCGCCCGCCGGCACGTCCGCATCTGCCGGCCGCGTGCCTGTGAAGAGGACCGCTGCCCGCACTGGCAGCGCCGCCGGGGCTGCCGGCGCTGCCGGCGCCCGGGTGGTGAAGAAGGCCGCGTCCGCCCGCAGAAGCACCCCGCAGCGAACTGCCGCGACCACGTCGGCCCGCAAGGTGACCGCACGGGCGGCGGCTGTCGTCGGCACCACGGCCGCCGTGGTCCCGGCCCGTCCCGCCACTCTCGCGATCGACATCGGCGGGACAGGCTTAAAGGCATCCGTGCTGGACGCCGAAGGTCGATTGCTGGCCGATCGGGTGCGCGTGGCGACGACCTACCCGGTCACGCCCGAGGAGATGGTGGATCAGCTCGTCAAGCTCGTCCAGCCGCTGCCGGCGGCGGACCGGGTCTCAGTGGGTTTCCCGGGTGTCGTGCGGAGGGGACACGTCCTCACGGCGCCGCATTTCGTGACGAAGTCGGGTCCCGGCACGAAGGTCGTGAAGGAGCTCGTGGCGCGCTGGACGGGCTTTGACCTTGCAGAGGCGCTGGCGGCGAAGCTCGGCATCCCGGTGCGGGTGGCGAACGACGCCGACCTGCAGGGTTGGGCCGTCATCAGCGGCCGGGGCATCGAGATGGTCGTGACGCTCGGGACCGGTGTGGGCACGGCCCTGTTCGCCGAGGGGAAGCTCGCGCCCCACCTCGAGCTGGCTCATCACCCCTTCCGCAAAGGCGAGACGTACAACGAGCAGCTGGGTGACGCCGCCCTCAAGCGCATCGGCGTGCCGAAGTGGCGCAACCGGGTCCTCGAGGCGATCGGGAACTTCGATCGACTCGTCAACTACGACAGCCTCTATCTCGGCGGTGGCAACGCCCGCCACATGCAGGGGCATGTCGACCCGTCCATCACCATCGTCGACAACCTCGCCGGCATCGTCGGCGGCATCAAGCTCTGGGTGCACGGAGGGCATTGATCCGACGCCGGCGGGCCATGACACCTTGAGGCCGACGACGTGGCCGGGGGATGTGGGGGATGAAGTCAGGTCCCGAGCCAGCTCGGTGACGCATCGAGAAGAAACCGCGTGACCGCCAGTGCCCGGTCGAACGTGTCGCACAGGAGCTCCTCGCCGGCGAGCACCCGCGCGAGTGACACCTCCCGGCGGGCGACGATCGTGAGCCGCCGAACGGCGGCTTCGGTCACCGAGCCGAACGAGTCCGTCGCAGAGATCTCGAGGGGCAGCTCCAAGCCGCCTACTCCGGAGAGGTCGAGTGTGAGCCGGAGGAGGTCAGGGGCGTTCGGCAAGGGCGGGACGCCCCAGTTGAACGTGAGCGGGAAGAACCATTTGTCGGGCGGGTCGGCGTCCTCGGGCAGCGCCACGACGGCGTCCTCGAAGTCGAGGAGCACGCGAGGTTCCACCTCGAGGGCGAGATGGAGGTCGATGGGGCCGCCGCAGCCTTCCTCCGGGTGAAGGTCGACCTCCCAGAACTGACGGAGCGAGTACGTCTCGACGAAGTGCCGCTCGTCGTGCACGTGGAATCCGTGATCGACAGCATGATCTTTGAGCTCGGCCACGTAGCCGGCCACGTCAATGACCGCCATGTCGTCGCGAGTGTATGCGCCCCCGGCGAGCTACCGTGCCCGCTCGTGGATGGAGCCTCGATGATCGCCCTGCTGAACGAAGCGGCTCGCCAGGTCGGCAGGGCTCTGAAAGACCTCTCCGACTGGGGTCTGGCAGGGACTCGCCCTGGTCAGTACCGGTCCGACCTGGCTGCCGATCGGGTGGCGGTCGAGGTCTTGACAGGGGCGGGTTTCTCGGTGATGAGCGAGGAGTCGGGATTGACCGAAGTCGCCTCCTCCCCCTACCTCGCCGTGCTCGACCCCGTCGACGGCTCGACGAACGCCTCGCGGGGCCTCGCCTGGTTCGCCACGAGCATCTGCGTTCTCGACGAGGAAGGCCCGCTTGCTGCCCTCGTCATGAATCAGGCCACCGGCCGGCGCTATGAGGCGACGCGTGGCGGGGGCGCACAGCGTGACGGCCTCGCCATCCACCCGTCGCAGTGCCGCCACCTCGGCAGGGCTGTCATCGGGCTGTCCGGCTATCCGAGCCGCTACCTCGGATGGAAGCAGTACCGCGCCCTCGGTGCGGTCGCCCTTGATCTGTGCGCCGTGGCCGACGGCACGCTCGACGGCTACCTCGACTGTGGCCGGAACGCCCACGGCGGGTGGGACTACCTCGGGGGTCTGCTCGTGTGCCAAGAGGTCGGTGCGGGCGTGGTCGATGGGCTTGGTCGCGAGCTCGTCGTCCGCGGTCATGGCGACCGACGCGCACCCGTCGCCGCCGGCACGCCCGAACTTCTCGAAGCGCTCGTGGCCGCTCGCCGCAGCCTCGAGCCTGGCTGAGACACGGGTCTCGAGCACTACCCTCGGGGACGAATGGAAGACGACGGCGTGACCCAGAGCGCGCACACCCCGGACGCCGCCCGCGCCCCGGACGGGCAGCGAAGCCCGGGACCGCTGCAGGCGCTCCTCGACCTGCAAGCCCACGATCTGGCTCTCGACCGGCTGGCCTATCGCTTGCGGGAGCTGCCGGAGCGGGCACGGCTCGACGAACTGGACCGGCAGCGTGCCCAGCTGAGCCGCCGGCTCGAGGTGGTGGAGGCGAACCGGGCGGAGCTCGCTCGCCAGCAGGACGAGCTCGACGGACACGTGCAGGCGCTCGTCTCTCGGATCGCGGTGATCGAAGCACGCTTGCGCTCGGGCACGGCCGGGTCGTATCGCGATCAGGAGGCGATGGCGAACGAGACCCGGTCGCTCGACCAACAGCGCCGCGACTACGAGGACCGGGAGCTCGACATCATGGAGCAGCTGGAGCCCGTCGAGACGGAACTGGCCTCGGTGGCTTCAGACCTCGCTCGCATCGACGCGGAGCGGGCTGACGCATCGTCGCAGCTGGCGGCGGGAGAAGCGACGATTGCAGTCGAGCGTTCCGAGGTCGTCGCCGAGAGGGAGCCGCTGGCGGCATTGCTGCCGCCGGAGCTGGCCATCTCCTATGAGCGATTGCGGGCCAAGTTGGGGGGGATCGGCGCTGCCAAGCTCGTAGACGGTGCCTGCAGCGGCTGCCACCTGCGGCTGCCGTCGCGCGAGCGCGACGAGGTCGTGCACGCTCCGCAGGGTACCGTCTTCTACTGCGATCAGTGCGGACGGATCCTTGTGCCGTGAGGGTCCCTCGGCCGTCGCTTGGCTCGACGTCAGCTCGGTCGATGCTGAGTCGTCCGTCCGTCCCACGGTGAGGGTCGTCCCGTGTTGATTCTCGTCCGTCACGGGCAGAGCGAGGCGAACGCCTCCGGGCTGCTCCTCGGCCGGACAGACTCGGAGTTGACGGATCTGGGACGACTGCAGGCCGAGCGCCTCGGCGCGGCGCTGGCGGCGACGTGGCTCGCAGGTTCGAGCTCGGACCTCGTGCCGTTGCGCATCCTCACGAGTCCGCTCCTGCGGGCGCAGGTGACGGCGCAGATCATCAGCGAGGCCCTCGGCCGGAACGCTCCCGCACCCGAGATCGAGGATCGCTTGATCGAGCTCGACTACGGGGATCTCGAAGGCAAGCGTCCATCGGAGCTCGCCGACGGCGTCTGGGCGAGCTGGCGTGCCGACGCCTCCTGGAGGCCGCCCGGCGGCGAGTCGTTTCCCGACCTCCACGAGCGGGTCGACCCGCTGTGGGCCTCGCTGGCGCCGGAGGCAGCCGCCGGCGACGTGATCGCCGTCAGCCATGTGTCACCCATCAAGGCGGCGGTGGCGTGGGCGCTCGGCGCCGGGCCCGAGCTCGCATGGAAGCTGTCGCTCGGTGTGGCTTCGATCACGCGCATCTCACTTCAGCGCTCTTCGCCGGCGCTCGTGAGCTTTGGTGAAACAGGGCACCTGCTTGGGCTGTGACATCCCTTGTTGCTTCGACCGGGCTCGGAGCGGCCGTCCGCGTGGGAGAATGAAGCGTGGCGAGTCGGCCGGGTGACCGCGGCCTGACGGCGGTGGGCTTGCTCACCGGCGTTCGGCTGAGGAAGGTCGGGGCTCCACAGGGCAGGGTGCTGGCTAACGGCCAGTCGGGGCGACCCGAAGGACAGTGCCACAGAGAGAAGACCGCCGATGGCACGGTTCGCCGTGTACAGGTAAGGGTGAAACGGTGCGGTAAGAGCGCACCAGCGCCCGGGGCGACCCGGGCGGCTCGGTAAACCCCACCCGGAGCAAGGCCAAACGTGGGACGGGCTGCCCGCCCTATGTCCCCAGGTGGGCCGCATAGATGGATGGTCACCCCGCCGGAACCGGGCAACCGGGGCCGGCGGACAGAACCCCGCCTATAGGCCGACTCGCCACACACACCGGCCTAAAGATTCGTTAAAATACCTTCTGGCCTGCGGTTTCGTCCTGTCCGTAGGTGCCCGTTGGTGACCGAAAAACACCGCTGTAGTCCTCAGGAACTGAGGACTTTCTGAGGACCTGAGGACTTTTTGAGGACCGAATCCGGTCGTTGATTGGGCTGCGGAGGCGCCATGGCAAGCATCGACAAGAGGCCCAACGGCCGATACCGGACGAGGTGGCGCGAGTACCCCGGCGGTCCGCAGAAGACCCGCCACTTCGACCGAAAGGGGGACGCCCAGCAGTTCCTCGACGGCGTCCGAGGCGATCTCGCCCACGGCCTCTACATTGACCCGGCCGGGGGGCGCACTCTGTTTCGTGACTACGCCGAATCGTGGCGAGCCGGCCAGGTCCACCGGCCCAGCACAGCCGCTCAGGCCGAGACCTATCTGCGTCTGCACGCGTACCCCACGCTCGGCCGCAGGCCGCTCGGCGCCATCCGTCGGAGTGAGGTTCAAGCCTGGGTGAAGGCGCTCAGCGGGAAGCTTGCGCCCGGGTCGGTCGAGCTCGTTTACCGATGGGTGTCGACCATCTTCAAGGCGGCAGTCGGCGACCGGCTGATCGCCGCCTCTCCCTGCATCCGGATCGCGCTGCCGAAGCGCGCCGACACCGAAGTGGTGCCGCTCAGCGTGAGCGAAGTCGAGTCCCTGGCGGCCGCAGTTCCCGACCGCTACAGGGCCCTGATCGTCTTCGCCGCCGGGATGGGACTGCGGCAGGGCGAATGTTTCGGTCTCACCGTCGACCGTGTCGACTTCCTGCGCGGTCACGTGCGTGTCGACCGGCAGCTCATCTCGGCCCGAGGCGGAGTGCCCGAGTTCGGTCCGCCCAAGAGCAGAGCTGGCTTTCGTACCGTCCCCATGCCCGAGGTCGTCGGTTCCGCCCTGGCCGAGCACCTGGCCCGCTACGGTCCCGGACCGGCGGGATTGGCTTTTACCAACACGCTCGGCAATCCCTTGCGGCGCAACACGGCCGGCGACATGTGGCACCGGGCTGCGAGAGAGGCAGGTCTGCCGGGATGGGCAACTTTCCATGACCTGAGGCACTTCTACGCCTCGCTTCTCATCTTCCGCGGCTGCTCGGTGAAGGCCGTTCAGAAGCGCCTCGGGCATCAGTCAGCCATGGAGACGCTCGACACCTACGGGCATCTGTGGCCCGACAGCGACGACGAGACAAGGAACGCCGTCGATCACGTCCTCTGTGGGTTAACGGCTGTCGGCTGAGTTCGGGACGGACGTCTTACGCGACCGAGGTGCAAGAGGCGAATACTCGCCGCATTCAGTCTGGCTGGTGTGGCCATCGAGGGACGTTCGGGACGACATCTTCGGTGCGCGGTCGGCCCGGACGCCCCATAACTAACCGGCGCGCCAGGTGGCCCCAACGTCGCTAGTCAGGTAGTCGCCTTCGTTTCCGAAGACCATGCCGTGATTAGGGCTGCTGAAGCTGACGGCGCCGTCCACGGCTGCCGGCAGCACGACTTCCCGCCATGCGCGCCCAGCATCGGTCGTGGCAAACAGCGCTGAAGGCGCGTTGCCGAAGCCTGTCATCTCAACGGCGAACGTCCGTGCGTCGAGGCACTGGACGCCGCCGACACTGCTTGCTTTCGCCTCTGGGATTTGCCCTAGCGCCTCCCATGGTGCTCTGAACCCAGAGCGCAGGTACAGGTCTTCGCCAATCACATCGATGCCTGCGCCTCCGGCACAGACTGATGGCGGTACGGAGCCCACCCCTCCCGAGGCATAAATCGACGAACCGGCACTGAAAGACGAGCCATCGTCCGAGCTCACCCAGGTGGTCGCTGCTTGATCCGAGCCCGGGGCGTTGAGCAAGCAAGCCGCTATGGGGTTCTCCCCTAGGAACAGTTCGCTGGAGGGCGACGCCTGAAGGCTCGCCAGTGCACCTTGTGGGCAAAGACCGTCAATCTGACCGCCGGCGCTGGAACCGTTGACGGCAGCGATCTGGCTGACGACAACCCAGTCCACCCCGCCGTCCGTCGTCCGGATCACGTACTGCCGTCCCAGCGGTGCCGTCGCCAGCACGGAGGCGGGCGCACCACTTGGAGGAAACGTCTTCGACACCTCCACGCCCAAGGGCAACGTGAGCGCTACGGCGTAACCCGACTCCCTTGACACAAAACTCCCAGCGATCACGTCAGCGGGAATGTCACTCACTTGCGACCACGACGCGCCGCCGTCCAGCGTGACGAATGTTGCCCCAGGCTCAGCGATCGACCCGAAGCCGAAGCCAACGTCTTGGCTCACCCAGTTGATGGCATTCACCGGTGTGAGCGGTGGCCAGATCGAGTGCCATGGACCAGCGCTGCGCCCGCGGAGCTCGGCGGACAAGATGACACCACCGCCCGTGGCGAACAACCGCACTCCGACGAGCGACGCCGAGACGACCAGCGTCGGGAACGTTCCGACGATGCCGAATGTGGCACCACCGTCGTCACTCGCGATCACGCCTCCGAATGGCATCCCACCGCATCCGGCAACGTTGGATGCCTCGCCTATCGCCACGAGGCCGTCCGGACTTGCCGAGAGCGAGTACGCCGCAGGGCATCCGGCCGCGCTGGGCAGTGCCCTGAAGAAGCTGCCCTGCTGGTTGCTCGACCACGAGTCTCCGTAGTCCGAGGTCCATACCTCTGTCGCATAGCAAGGCCCGTGCGGCCCGCACATCAGCGGGTTGGTGAGCAGGGCTACAGCGTCGCCGGCTCCGTCAGTCACAAGCTCGGCCGTCGACCCTGGGCCGGCTGGCTCTTGCGGAAGGGCCACGAAGCCGATCGGTTCCAAGGAGGCGCCAGGCTCGACCGAGCCGTCAGCGAGCGGCATCTCGACGACCTCAACGCCGGCCTGATCCACCCGGGCACCTCCGGGGATGTTGACGAGTTCAAGCCCGAGCACCTCCGTCGGCCACATTGCCATGGCTACGACCTCGCCTCTCGGCGCTCCGACGCTGGTCCAGTGACGCCCGCCGTCGGTCGTCATCGAGACTCGCCCCTCGCACACACGGTTCCCGCATCCCGTCACCGGGCTCCTGCTCAAGAGCGCTGTCGTTCCACTGACCGGCAGGAACGCCGGCGAGTAGCCGGCTGCGACATCGACCAGTTCCCACTCGGGCGAGTCCGCCCCGGCGGTTCGAATGAGGGCCGTGCAGGGCGCCGGTTTCGTGGCACAGCCCGTTCCGCCCACTGGCACCGACGCCGTGGCCCAGCCGTAGCCCCCGACGAAACCCAACGTGTCAATGGACAGCCCTGTCGCGAACTGAACCGACCACTTCTGGCCCTGGTCGCTCGACTCGATGATCTCAGACTTGCAACTGACCCCGTTCCCCGACACCTCGCCACGCGGACAGCTGCTCGCCGTGGCGAACAGCTTGCTGCCGTCGCCCACAACCTGGCCGTAGGGATCAGGAACTCGAGGAGTCACAAGGCGGCCGGTGATGCGGGACGTGACGTTGATCTCACCGGGGGGCGTCTTCGAGAGACGAGTCCTCGTCGTCGAAGTCGGCGAACGGATGCTGGCCGGCGGCGAAGTGCAACTTGCAAGGACGCTCGCGGCCAGTGCCACGCTCGCCATCGCGACCGCTAGGCGGCCTCGAAAATGCCCCCGACTTCGCATACAAGAACGACGCCCGAAAGGGGCCCCACCTTGCAAGACAGGCTCAGCCGATGCACAGCCTCGCAATGAGACTCCTCCGCTTCGTCCTGATCCATCTCGATCAGGCGGGCCAGCGAGTCCTTCGCAGGTTTGCCCTTCGGGAGCCTCTCGACCCACAGTGTCTTCTCCGACTTCGCATAAGGATGCCAACATCTCTTCCATCGGAGCAACTGGTGCTGTCGGTGGGTGTCCCGCGTCGCTTGTTCGGCGACGCGCCAGAATGACGAGCACCGCGGCCGTTGGAGAGGGCGCGACCGCCCAAGTAATCGGCATTCGGCGCTCGCCGCCAGCGCCGGAGTTTCCCACCAGACCATGCGGTGGGCAAGGGGAGGATCGGGGCAGTGGCAGGCTCGCGCGCTGCCGGCGTCGGCGGTTCAGATCTCCGGCCCGGCAGGCGGAGCTGGCTGTGACGACCCATGGACGGCGGCGGCGCTCCGCGGGTAGATGTGGCGTTCAGGGACGCCCCGGACGGACGGGCGGTGACGCTCGCTCGCTTGCTGGGCGTCGACGGCCCGGTTGAGTTGGTTGATCCGGTCGATGAGTTCGGGGTGGGTGGCGATGAACCTGGCGCGGGCCTGCTGTACGGCTTCGAGCTCGCTGGCTTGACCGGCGAGCCGGGACTGCTCCCGGGCGAGGTGGTCGGCGCGAGGTTGGGTGAGTTGGCGCCAGATGTTGTCAGCCTCGGCGAGGACGGCGGCACTGGTGTCGAGGCTTTGACGGTTCCGGCGTCGAGCGAGGATCCCCTGGCGGGGGTTCTGGGCGCGGCGAAGGTTCTGGTCGTGGAACCCCCGGGCGCGCTGAAGGTCCTCGTAGCCGGCCCGGACGGAGGTCTCGGCCCAACGACCGGTGCCGGTCTTAAGGTCGGTGAGGTCCCGCTCGAGGGCGGCTTGTTGTGCGCGTAGCTGGGCGAGTTGCTCGGTGACCCTCGGCGGGATCGTCGCGGCGAGCTGGCGGCGCTCCGCTCGGAGTGCTTCGAGGTGCTCGGCGGCGCTGGCCTGGTGGCTGACCCATTGTTGGCGGCGTTCGTCGTCCCAGGACCAGGCGAGACGCTGGGACGCATTCGACAGGTCGGAGGCGGTGACATAGACGTGGCTTGCCTGGCGGGCTCGGCTCATGGCGACATAGGCGAGCTCTCGGCCGCCGCCGTCGTCGAGGACGTGGGCGACGTCCACCGTGGCGCCCTGGGCGCGGTGACACGTGATGGCATAGCCGTAACCGAGGCGTTCGGCCCCAATGTCGTCGGCCCCCATGTGAAGGGTGCGGCCGTCGGGGGTGACCGCCGTGATCGTCTGTGCCTCGGCATTGACGGCAATGACCTGCGCGGGCTGGGAAGTGACCCAGGCGCCGTGCGGTCCGGGGGCGAGGGTGATGACGCGGTCCCCGGCGCGATACCGCCTTCCGCCCGGGGCGGTGAGCTCAGGGCCGGTGAGCTCAGGGCGGTGAGCTCAGGGCCGGTGAGCCTCCCGGCCCGTTCGAAGAGCTCACGTGCGGCATGGTTGAGGGCTTCGACGTTGTCGCGCCGGTAGGCGAGCAAGAGGGTGTCTCTGCCGGCGTCGGTGTCGCTCGCCCACGCCCGGATCATCGCCCCAACCGCATGGCGGCGGTCGGCGGCGGGGTGGATGCGCCCGTTTCGCGCGTACCAGCTGATGGCGGTGGCGATGCTTCCGTTGCGGAGTTGGGCAAGGGCGGCGCCTTCGGCCGGGTTGGTCTGGCGGAGGTTGTCGGTGAGTGCCCAGAGGTGTTCGGGGTGACGCTTTACGAGGGCGGTGAGGGCTCCGCCAGGGCCGATGGCGCTGAGTTGGCGGTCATCGCCCACCATGACCAGTTTGCCCCCAGCCCGTTCGACGGCCGTGAAGAGACGTGCGAGGTCGACATCGGCGGCCATGGCGCCCTCATCGACGATGAGCACGTGCCGGTCGCTCAGCGCGAGGCTGCCGTGCTCGAGGCGCCAGCTGAGCGAGGCGATCGTCCGCGAGTCGATGCCGGCGCCATCGGCGAGGTTCTTGGCCGCCTGACCTGACGTGGCGGTCCCGACAACGATGTAGCCAGCGGTCTCGAAACCGGCGCGCACCGCCGCAAGCGTCGTGGTCTTGCCCGACCCGGCGACTCCGACCACCACCTCGAGACGGTGCCCGCTCGTCAGCAGCCCGACCGCCACCTGGCCTTGGGCCTCAGTGAGCGATCCACCGAGGCGCTCCTCCAGCTCCGCCACCGCCGCGAGGGCGTTCTGCTCACTGACCCTGGGGCCTTCATCGCCAGTGAGCCTCTCCGCCAACTCGGCGATGCGCTGTTCGTCGGCGAGCACACAACGCGCTGCCCACACCTGCTCTCTGCACCCGGCAACAGCCGGTAACGCCACCGCCTCGTCGTGGGCGAGGACGGTGCCGACGGCCTCGTCGAGCACAGAGAGGGGCAGACCGTGGAGGTGGGGGGCCACCGCCATGATCACGTCACCGCGAGTGAAGGTCTTCTCTCCGGCCAGGCGTCCGCCGGGACCGAGCAGCTCGGCGGCGAGACCTTCGAGGTCGACGACGAGCGGCTGGTAGGAGCGCCCGGCCGCCTCAACCTGGGCAGCGAGGTCCGCCGGTGGGTAGCCGGCAGCGACGAGGTCGGCCTGCCACCCGACAAGAAGGTCCGCCACCGGGACATGATCCTTGTGGTCCCGGGTGGCCCGGGCCGCGACGGACCGCGATGCGTACGAGGCGTCGGCACCGACTGCGGCGGTGATCTGGGCGGAACGCGTTGAGTGCAGAGCGCACACCTCGGCAGGAATGCCAGCGATCGCCCAGCTCCCGAGCCGCCCCGATGGGCCCGCGTCGGCCACGATCCCGTAGCCGAGCTCGACCGCCCTGGCGGCCGCGGCCATCCGTCCAACCGCGGTGGCGGCGTGAAGGTGGTCGCGCAAGAAAGCGGTGTCGGCGCCCTTCCAGCCTCCCCGAGCGTCGGCCATGGCAACGGCGTTGGCGATGAGCACATGATCATGGACCTGGGGGTCGCCGGCCCGGGTCGTGGCATGCCGAGATGTCGCCCAGATAAGGCCGCCGGTTGCCACCCGAGTCTGTGCCCGGCTACGCCGGCCGCCGCTCTGCAGGACGAGGTGGTCCAGATATGCGAGGGTGGCATTGAGCTCGGCATCGGCGATCTCGTGCATGTCCTCGGCCCGGCCGATCACCCCCAGCTCGGCCACCGACTTGTGCGACGAGACCACCAGCTCGAGACCCGGACGGCGGCACCCGACGAGGCGCCGGCCGCTGACCGGGTCGTGGGCGCCCCCTACGCCGAACACGGCTCGGTAGTCGCCCAGCTCGACCTCGCCTTCGAGCCCGAGCAGCCCGCGGCCGCTGCCACCCCAGGTCATCGGGGTCTCGCCCCGAGACGCGTAGTACGCCGCGGCAGCTGCCACAGGGTCGTCGCCGCGGCCCGCCACGGTGTGCTCGTGGTACTCGACCGAGTCGACACCCATCATCCGCATCCATGCCACTGCGCCACCCGCCTCTCAACTGAAGGTTGCAAACGTGTTCGCCTTTGTTTGGTGTATATAGCAGTTGGAGAGTGAAGTAAAGAGGGGATTTGGGGGGCGGTAAGTAGTGGTCAGTAATGGTAAATGATGGTTAGGAAGTTGGGATGTGATTGGTGATCGAGTTGTGCGTTCTGTTCGGCTGTGAAAGGGAGACGAGTTCGTTGCGCACTCATAGCTTGGATACGCCAGCGGACCGTTCAGTAGCGGTCCTCGGTGCGAACAGCTGCTGGCGACGGCCACCGTTTGTGGAGGTGAACTTGGTCTCTAGTGAGAGCCCATCGGACAGAGACGGAAGGACCGTTCACCAAAGGAGTGACTCATGACCACGACAAACCCCCTCCCTCATCTCCTCACCATCGAGGAACTCGCCGATCACCTCGGTGTCACCGTCCGCCACGTCCGCCGGCTCATCGCCGAGAAGCGCGTGCCCTATGTGAAGTGGCGGCGTTTCATCCGGTTCGACCCCGATGAGATCGCGCGCTGGCTCGACGAGGCCTGCCACCCTCAACGATCGGGATCAAGACCGCGCGGCCCTGGCCACGCCAAACGGCGCGCGTCGCTGAACCTCGCGGGCCGAAGCGCCGGGATGGCTTCGAAGCGGCTGACCGCTTCATTGACCTTCGCAGGGCGGCCAGAAGCGCCTCGGCCACCAGTCAGCCATCGGATCACCGAATGATTGGCCCCCCTCGTAGCTCCTCGATTGTGGCGTCCAGGTCGCGGTAGCCACCACGTTCGAGCCCTTCGTAGAGGAGGTTCGCGACGAAGGAGCGAACGGCGACAGCGCTGACCCGCCGCGTGTAATCAAGATCGACCTCGAACGCGTCGACTGCCTGATTCATGCCAGTACTGCGCGGTATCCGTCGGAAGGCGCGAAGGTCGATGACGCGATCAGCGAGTCCGCCGGAGGTCGAGAGCCACGCGCCAACTCGGGCAGTGACAGGGTGCGGTTCCGGCAGAAGCTTCTCCGCGGCACCGGCAGTGACCGGAAGAAAGTCGAACAGGTGTCCGAGCGCATCTGCGACTTCGATCAGCGAAAGCGCGGCCGCCGCCGGAATCTCCTCCGCAGCACGCGGTGACTCGCTCGGTCGTCGGTCGTCGTCCAGCTGACGGACGTTGAGCATCAAGTCGATCGCAGCTGCGATCGACGGGACAGAGGTCGCGTCTCCACCGTCAACCATTCCCGTTGCGAACGCACACCGCGACATCAAGATTGGGCGACGATTCTCAAGACCGAACGGAGCAAACCACAGCTCCGTGAATTCCGTCGGGCCCGATCCCGCGGGCGTCCACTCGACTTCGTCGTCCCAATGCCATGTTGACCGAAGCGTTCGAAGCCACGCCGTCAGTGGCGATGTTTCGAGCAACTCCATCAGGAGCTCCTCCCGCTTCTGTCCTCTGAGTTGCGTGACCAGCTGCGTTGATCCGCTACCCCCGAGTGGCAGGACGTTCGGCATGGCCACGGCCAAACGAAGCGTGACCTCGGCATCCTCGCCAGGAGGGATGAGCCAGGACCCTGGTGCAAGCCGGTAGATAGGGTCGGTGAACGGCAGTTGCCTCACCTGGTCGACGTGTTCCGATCCCGCGAGCTGACCGTCTATCGCTGGCGCCTCCTCGTCGGGCGCCGAGACATCCGGGATTGGCCCGAGGTCCGACTCCCCTGCGGTCTGTTCGCCTGATTCCAGTCGATCGAGCAAATCGAAGAGTCCAAATGCCTCCCACGCCCGATTCCGTCTTCCCGTCGAGACTGCGATCAGGACTTCTGCGACAACGAGCTGTTCGATTGCCTGATTTACCGCCGGCTTCGTTCGCCCGATTTTGGCGACCGCGGTCGCTGAAGTGACAATCGGTTGTTCCGGCAGGATGTCGATGAGCTTCCATGCCGCGGCGTCGGTACGAATGCGGGTCGACTCGCGCACCATCGAGCGCCACCGGTCTTGGAGCGCACCGACTTCGACGAGATAGCGCCGGGCGAGGTGCGCTCCTCGCGCTGCTGCGACCGCGAAAACTTCAAGCCAGGCTTCGACCCGCCCCTGTTGGTACGCGGTCAGCCCGTTGATGTATCGCTCCTTGTTCGCGGCGAGAACGACGCTAATCGGCGGGACGTAAGCCGGAGCGAGCCCGCGTCGGCGGAGAATCACCTGGACGAGCGCACGCCCGGTACGCCCGTTCCCGTCGACGAAGGGGTGGATCGTCTCGAACTGAGCGTGAGCGATCGCTGCCTGGATGAGCGGCGGCAAGCGGTCGTCACTGCAGAATCGGCACAGATCTCCAAGCAGCCACTCGACCTCCTCTGGCGGCGGCGGTACGTAGTCCGCTCCGCACGGGTTGTAGTTGTTCCCCCCGATCCAGTTCTGCTCGGTCCGGATTCGACCGGCGATGTGTGAGTTTGGCGCGCTCTTGAGGAGGGCGCGATGGATCTCGAGCAGTTGTTCGACACCCACCGATTCCTCGGCCGTCGCGTTCTCGATGGCGAGTTGCATCGCGTCAATGTTTCCGAGCACCTCAAGAGCGGTGGGGGTGGCGTGCTGGCCGGTGTCGCTCGCCACTTCTGCTCGGGCGAGTATCCGTGCGTCGATCTGCATCCCTTCGACCTTCGAGGAAGCGATGGACTCAGTTCGGAGCAGCAATCGCGCGAGCGGTGCAAGAGCCGCTCGGCTTCCGGCGTTGAGCTCCTGGATCGCCGCCTCTGCTTCGGAGACGACCGCGGCGACAGACCCCGGTATCGAGATATCGAGCTCGACGATCGGCGACGGGATGAATACGTCGTACGCGCAAGCCTGGCGATAGCGAGGCGGCGCATCGAGCGTAGGGTTGTACAGCGAGGTTCGAGTCTCGAAACGCCCAAGCACAGCGACCCCTTTCGGATCCTTTACTTCCATCAGCCAGTAGTAAAGGATACCTCATTTCCTTTACCTTGGCTCGCGAGAAGTAAAGGAAACGTCCGGACGAACGCTCGCAGCCATCTCTGAGAACGGACGCAGGCACCGACTACCTCGATCCGACCGCAGGCTCCCTGCCGGCGATCCCGGCTGGTCGATCAACTCGCCGAGCTCTCGCCGATCGCGCCGGCATCGACTCCCGGACGATCGCCTCGCTCACTTGGCGCCTCGATCACCGACGCAACCAGTCCTTCGTCGATCACGGTGTCGACGTCGTGACCCAATGAGCCGGCAGCGAGCCTCGCCTGCTCCGGGAGATTCTCGTCCAGCTTGAGCCTCACCCCGGGGACGGCTCGAGCGGGTGGAGCTCCTCACGGGCCAGCACCGCCACCTAAGCGAGGGCCGCCGCGACCGCTCCGGCCGGCAGTGACGGGTACTGGGCGCGGATCTGCTCTTCGGTCATTCCCGCGGCCAGGCAGTCGACGATGACGCTCACAGGGATGCGCGTACCGCGAATCCGGGCCTGATTGTGTACGACCTGGGGGTCGGCCTCGATTAGATCGAGAGGGTCGTCCGCCACGGCTTCATGGTCCCACATCACCCAGCCGGAGGGTCTTCCGATTCTCGAGTGTGAAGGCCGTCCCACCTCGACGAGCTGAGGACCAGCTGAGGACTGAGGGCCTTGAGGAGGCACAAAACCGCAGCTCAGGGGATCTGTTGAGCTGTTCCCCGCCTATAGGCCGACTCGCCACTTTCACCGTCTCTGAGCAGGGATCTGTGTTGGCTTCGGGGAGATGGGCCGCCTGGCTGAGATGTTGGGGCGCTTTTCGCTTTCAGGGCTCGTGAGGCG
>Ga0187879_10000621_pt1 | contig 23509 bp, 22 predicted proteins | sample June2016WEW_19_1_FD_132423 | JGI IMG/M metagenome (GOLD analysis project Ga0187879, IMG submission 132423) | Peatland microbial communities from SPRUCE experiment site at the Marcell Experimental Forest, Minnesota, USA - June2016WEW_19_10 | ecosystem: Environmental > Terrestrial > Soil >... | reverse complement strand
CTCGGGCGTTGCCGCAAAGAAGCCGGTCGTCGCCGTGATGCATGGGCTCGCGGCGTCTGCCGGCTACATGGTTTCGTTGCCGGCCAACCGGATTTTCGCCAGAGAGAGTACGATCACCGGCTCGATCGGCGTTCTGTTGGAAACCGGTGAGGTTTCAGGGTTGTTGAGCAAGCTTGGCATCACAACGGATGCACTGGTGTCTGGGCCACTGAAGGACCAGCCCAGTTATACCAAGCCGCTGTCGCCGGCGGGACGTGATGTGTTGCAGGGCCTCGTCATGGATATGTATGACCAGTTCGTCGGCATGGTGGCCACCAGCCGGCATATGGACCCCGATGCGGTGCGGGCGCTGGCGGATGGCCGTGCCTATACCGGCCGGCAGGCACTGAAGCTTGGCCTGATCGACGCCATCGGGGACGAGCAGGATGCCAGGGTCTGGCTCGAGACCGCTAAGGGCTTGCCCAAACATTTGCCGGTGCAAGACATTTCGACCGTCAGCTGGACCGACCGCATGCTGACCGGCGAGTTCTCTCCCGTCCTTGTCTCCTTATGGAAAACCTTGGTTTCCCAAAGTGTTATGCTTGACCAGCCGATGGCGCTCTGGCATCGTTAAGGGATCGCAGGACTGAGGCGTTCGCTGCCTCCTGACCGGAGTTCCAGGCGCGTGACCAAGTCAGAGCTGATTGCCGGACTCGCGGCGCATAATCCGCATTTGCGGGGTGCCGACGTGGAAACCATCGTCAGCACGATCTTCGATGAAATCACCGCCGCGTTGTCGCGCGGGTCGCGGGTCGAGCTGCGCGGGTTCGGCGCGTTCACCGTCAAGCGCCGCGAGGCCCGGACCGGACGCAATCCCAGAACCGGCGAGGCAGTGCCGGTCGATGAAAAATCGGTGCCGTTCTTCAAGGCGGGGAAGGAACTGCGCGAGCGCGTCAACGCCGCGAAGCCTGACCGGCCTGCGGCAGCGGCGCGGCCGGCATCGTGAAGCTCCGCGCATTGTCGCGCTGGATCGTCGGCGTTCCGTTGTTGCTGCTGATGGTCGTGTTCGCGCTGTCAAACAGTAAACCGGTGACGCTCGGGCTGTTCCCGTTGGGTCGCCTGCCGTTCGAGGTGCCGCTGTCGGTTGTTGTGCTGGCCGCCATGGGACTGGGCTTTTTTCTCGGCGGTTTGCGCCTGTGGTTTACCGCTTTGCATCATCGCCGGGCGGCTCGCCGAGCCGAGGAAGCAATGCGTTTGCTTGAGGCCAGGCTCCAGGAACTGAAAGCCAAGACGTCCGGTCCCGCGTTGACGCATGCTGGCGCGACGTCGCGCGCGTGACATGGTGCGGGTAAAGATCTGCGGGATCAACGACGAGGCGGCGATCGATGCCGCAGTCGAAGGCGGTGCCGACTGGACCGGTTTCAATTTCTTCCCGCCGTCCCCGCGCTACGTGACGCCGGCGCGCGCCAAGGAACTGGCGGCGCGGCACAAGGACGGACCGTCTCGGGTCGGGCTGTTCGTCAATCCGACGGAGGCGATGATCGCCGAGGTGCTGGAGCAGGTTCCGCTGGACATCCTGCAGCTCTACGGCGCCGGGGACGCCTTGCCCGCACTGCGCGCCCGGTTCGGACGTCCGGTCTGGCGTTCGGTCGGGGTGGCAACCGCGGGGGATTTGCCTTCGGGACTGGAAGGCGCTGACGCGCTGTTAGTGGAGGCCAAGCAACCGGCCGACGCGACCCGTCCTGGCGGCAATGCGGTCCACTTCGATTGGACCCTGACCCGAAACTGGCATGCCCCTGGGCCGTGGCTGTTGGCCGGAGGGCTGGACCCCGGCAATGTCGCTGAGGCGGTCCGGCTTTCGGGGGCAGGGGCGGTGGATGTTTCGTCCGGCGTGGAGAGCGTCACAGGGGTCAAGGGCCCGAGTTTGATCCAGGCGTTCATCCGTAACGCGCGGGCGGCGCAAGGGGTGGCCGAGCGGTTTGCCGCCTCCTGCTGAATTAGGACGCAGCGTGCTGCGGGGGGTGTGGCGCTTCGGCTGGGTGGGTCTCGAACCAGAGAGCATCGGCGCAAAAGTCGATCTCTCCCGGCCACGCGAGGCTACGGCCATGCTCGCCGATACCAACCTGCATGAACACTGTGGGATCTGCGAGTCTGGCAAAAATACCGTTGCCGATCAGGTGATTGAACCGATTGACGGTCGTATCGCCGGTCGCCCAGGTCACCGTTACGGTGTAAGTCTCTGGGTCGGCAACGGCCGCAGTGATGACGTTGTCCAACACGCTCGGCATTCTCAAATCCTCTCTGGTATCTGACCGTTCTGACAACGTCTCCAGTTCGCCGCCAGTTCGTCCCGATGTTCCGCCGCCCAGGCCAGCACGCGACGGAGCCTGGCGGGTGGTAGCGACCCACGAGGCACGTCAAGATTGTCAATAGCCATCAGCAGTTCGTCGCCACCCATTATGGCGTGAAAATGGGGTGGCGTGTGATCGTTGGAAAACATCTGGATTTTCACGCCGTCCACGATTGCGATCGTCGGCACCGCGCTATCTTCCTACTTGTGTGCCGCACGGTAGGCGGGTCGGGGATCATCCTGTCACTGGCTCTCCGCCCACCAGCAACTTCGCCTTCGCGTGCCCCAACGCCGCCGCCCGCCGGAAATGCACCATCGCGCGATCTGGGTCATTCCCCGCCATCACCCCGAGCGCATAAGTCGCCCCGGCATGATCGTGGCCCGCGGCATACTGAAACAACGACCGGGCGACATCCGGGTCAGCCCGCCCGCCGCGTCCATTCAGTAGCATCTCGGCGGCCGCGACCATGGCTTCGATCACGCCCTCGCCCGCCGCCCAAAGGTAATATCGCCGCGCCAGCCTTTCATCGGCCGGCGTGCCGATCCCGCAATTCACGCAAACGCCCACGTAAAATCCGGCTTCCGGCCGATCCTCCCGGATCATGCGCTGCAACCAGCCATGCAGTGCCGGCAGTTGATCCGGCGGCAGCGACAACGAACCGATCAACCCTCCGAGATCGGGCCACGCCGTGGTGTCGCCGCGCTCGATCGCGGCCTCCAGCCACGCGGCAATCTCCCTCGGATCGGGCGTACCCTCGGCGCCAGCCCAGATTGCACGGGCCAGGATATGCGCCGAGGCCGGGTGACCCAGTTCGGCGGCATGCCGATACCAATGCAGCGATTCTCCCGTGTTGGCTGGCTGCCGCTCCGGGCTGGCGTGAAAATCGCCAAGCACCGCGGAGGCAACGACGTCATCGTCCTGGGCGGCACGGCGCAGCCAGGTCTCAGCCTCCACCAGGTTGCGCGGCACGCCCCGCCCGATCAGCAGCGCGAGACCAAGTCTGGTCTTTGCCACGGTGTGACCACGCTCCGCCGCACTCCGGTAATGCTTCGCGGCGGCCTCCAGGTTCGGCGCGGCGCCGATTCCGGCCTCGGCCATCGCACCGAGCATGAATTGCGCGGTGGCCACCCCGGCATCGGCCGCCGCAGTCAGCAGGTCATGCGCCTCGCTGGTCGCTTCGGGCGTAGCCTGGCGCAGCAGCGTCATGGCATGCCCTAGTTGCCCCAGCGGCGCGCCGCCTTGAGCGGCATCACGGTACAACGTTTCCGCCTCGCACGGTTGCTGCGGGATCGCGGGCGCCAGGCCCAGGATGAAGGCGAGCAAGGCCTTGCCATCGGCCGAGCCATTGTTTGCTGCCCGTCGCGCCAGGGCAGCGGCCAGTTGGTAATCGGGCTCGGTGCGATCGTCCGGTGCCGGGAAAGCACTGCGCTGATAAGGGCCGGATATCCCCTGCAATGCCAGCGACGCAAGTTCGGTCTGCGCAGTGACTTCGCCGGCGTCTGCCGCTCGTTCCAGCCAATGGCGCGCCTCCGCCTGGTTCGCCGGCACCCCAAGGCCCCGTAAGTAACACAACCCCAACCTCGCCTGGGCTTCCGGCAATCCGTACTGGGCGGCATGGGCGATGTGCCGCACAGCTTCGATCGAGGCGCCGTTCCGGGCCAGTTGGTCGGCCAGCCGCAGTTGCGCCTGTGGCCGTCCCGCGGCGGCGCGCAAACGGGCGCGAAGGATGGCGGCAGGGAGCATTGCGACCTTCTTGTCAGTGACTGATCGCGACCATCAGACCGCAAATTGATTGATGACCGATTAACGGCCGGTGGGTTCGCACACGCGAGGGTGCAACCTGGCCAAATGCCGCTGGATGGTGCAGCCTGTTGCCGCAACAGCGGGAGGCCAGCATGTCGATCGTGCCAATTCAGGGCTTGTGGGAGACCCACCTGACCGTTGCCGATCTCGATCGTTCGATTGCGTTCTATCGCGATGTGATCGGGTTGACCCTGGCCCATACGGTGCCGGAACGGCATGCCGCATTCTTCTGGATCGGCCAACCGCGGCAGGCGATGCTTGGACTGTGGAGTATTCACACCTCGCCGATGGCGATGCGGCTGCATTACGCGTTCCAGGTCACGCTGGATGACGTGCAGGCCTCGATCGCGGCGTTGCGGCGTGCCGGCCTGGAGCCTGTGGCAGGCGGCGGTGGACGGCCGATCGACGAGCCGGAAGTGATCCCGTGGATCCCTGCCGCCAGCGTGTATTTCAAAGATCCTGACGGGCACTCGCTGGAATTCATCGCGATGCTGCCGGAGCTGCCGCAACCGCAGATGAAACGGGTGATGCTGTCGGAATGGCACAAGCTGCATGCAACGGCGAACGGGTCGGCGCAAGGATAGCGCGGTCTGAGCTTACCGAGGAAGGAAACGCCATGGCAAACGAAACGATCCGCCTCGCCGAATATGCTGCGGCTCTGCGTTATGAGGACCTGCCGCCGCATGTCATCGAACGCGCCAAGGACTGCATCACCGATACGGTTGCGGTCATTGTCCTAGGCAACGCGTTGCCCTGGAGCCAGATCATTTGCCGTTACGCCCAGAGCATCGGCCTCGGTGGACGCAGCCGCATTCTGGGCTTTCGCGGGCCGACGTTGCATGCGCCGGCGGCGGCTCTGGCCAATGGCACGCTGGCGCATGCGTTCGAGTCAGACAATCTGACCAAACCGGGCGCGGGTGTGCATCCAGGCGCGACGTTGTTGCCACCGGGCCTCGCGGTGGCGCAGGAGCATGGTTGTTCCGGGCGACAATTGATCACCTCCGTGGTGGCCGGGTTCGAGGTGATGTATCGGATCGGCTACGCCACCAAACACAGTAACGAGCGGCGGGGCTTTCATGCCCCCGGCACCACCGGCCCGTTCGGCGCTGCGATTGCCGCTGGTGTGCTTCTGGGCCTGGATGCGGCACAGATGACCAATGCTCTGGGCATCGCGGGCTCGCTGGCGGGTGGGCTGATGGAGTTTGCCCGCTCCGGTACCGGTGCAATGGTGAAACGGCTGCATCTGGGGCGAGCGTCGGAGAGTGGCGTGGTGGCCGCTTGTCTTGCCGCCGACGGGTTCACCGGACCCTCCAGCGTGTTGGAGGGTGAGGCGGGGTTTCTGAAAGTATTCTGCACCGAATGGGACGTGGCGGATCTGACGCGCGGGTTGGGCAGCGAATACAAGACAATGAATTTGTGCCTGAAACGGTTTCCCGTGCACATGACGGCGCAGACCGGTGTGCAGGCGATCCTGGAGTTGCAGCAAGAGCACGGGTTTACCGGCGCCGACGTCGACCGGGTGACGGTGGCGGGGAACGAGCGGATGGCGACCATCAACAACATTGCCAACCCCACCGACATCATGATGGCGCAATATTCCATTCCGTTTTGTGTCGCATTGGCATTGTTCCGTGACCCGCGCGACCCGGCCTCGTTCGATGACTCGGCACTGAACGACGCGGCAATCCGGGCGATGTGTGGTCGGGTTTCGGTCGTCGTGGCCGACCCGCCGACCAAGGTGGCGGGGGCGAGTATCGTAACGGTACAGTTGAAAAACGGACGGTTGTTAAGCAAGGAAGTCGAGGAATTTAATGGCACGCCGGCCCGCCCGTTGGACCGGGCGGAATTGAAGGACAAATTCATGACGTTGACGCGTGCCCGCTATGGCGCGGCGGCGGCCGAGCTGTTCGAACGGTTGCAGGGCCTGGAGAATGAGGTCGAACTCGGCTGGATCGGGGCATAAGTCGCAACTGCCGGCACGGAGTTGGTTCGTGCTGGAAGAATATCCAGAAACCATCGGGAGGAAATGGGAATGGGTCGGTCCTGGCTGAGGGGTGCCTTCGTGGCGTTGGTTGCTGTTTGCGCCTTGGGTGTATCTCCCGAAGCCCGGGGAGAGCCGGGATGGAAAATGGCGGCGCCGTTGCCAAAGGCGATCGGCGAGATCGAGGCCGCGACCGTGAACGGCAAGATCTACGTGCTGTCGGGCCTCGATAACCGGCCGGGAGTCGTTTCGCCGACCGGCTATAACTGGTGCTATGACCCTGCGACCAATGCCTGGACCGACCGCAAGCCCATGCCGGTGCCGGCGCACCACATTATGGTCGCCACGTGGAACGACAAGATTTACGTCTTTGGCGGATTTGTGCGTCCGCCATCGGTTTTGGCCTGGCAACCGATCGATCGTGCGTGGGAATATGACCCGGCAACCGATAGCTGGAAGGAACTTGCGCCGATGCCGACGCCACGTGGCGCCGGACAGGCTGTCGAGGTCGGCAGCAAAATCTATGTCATTGGCGGCGTACGATCCAACAGGCCTGGCGATGCAGGCGCACCGATCCCGTTGGGTTCCACCGATCAGCTGGTACTCGGTACGGTCGAGGAATACGATCCGGCGACCAATCAGTGGCGTGCGCGCTCACCCATGCCTACCGCGCGCAACCACTTCTTTGCCGGCGCGGTGGGCGGCAAGATCTATGCGGTCGATGGCCGGATCGGAACGGTCTTCGTAACAAAATCCGACACCATCGACCTTGTCGACTCCTACGACCCCACCACCGATCACTGGGCTTTTGCATCGCGTGCACCAACCACTCGCGGCGATGTCACCGGCGGTGAGCATGACGGACTGCTACGTCGCCGGCGGAGAGTTTCAGGACTTCCAGCGCAAGATGACGTTCTGGGCGGTCGAGGTGTTCAATCCAAAGACCGGCGGCTGGTCTGCTCTGCCGCATATGCTGGTCGCACGCCACGGCTTTGCGGCGGCCTTCATCGGCGCGAAGCTGCATGTCATGGGTGGCGGCTTTCAATCGGACGGCATGCCGGGCGTCGATCCGACCACGGCAACCCACGAGGTGATCGATCTCGACGAGAAATGAACCGCGTCAGAGCAGGAGAGCTACGGTCATTGCAAGCGCAGCGAAGCAATCTGCCAGTCTGCACTGACGGAGATTGCTGGCCCCGGACAAACCGGGGCACCACTTCGCGTCTCGCAATGACGGCGGAGATGTGTTGCATTTCAACGCTTCTGGATACCCCATTCGACCGGCGATACCGCAAACAATCGAGGCCGCTCAATCCATCGGTTCCAGCCGCACAATCGAGGCGCCGTGATTGCTGCCGACCCAAAACGACACTGGTGTCGTGCGGTCATCGACAAACGAGCGCCGCATGTTGGTATGCCTTGGCAACAAGTATTCGGTGAAAGTGCCGGACCGCGGATTGAGCCGCTCCACCCGATCCGCCTGCATCGAGCCGGCCCACACATCGCCATTGCGGTCCGCAACGACGTCGTACGGGAAATACCACGGCGTCGGCGGCGTCCATTCGCGGAAGGTCAACGTGTTTGTATCGAACATGCCGATCTTGTCGGCGCGGAATTCACCGAACCAGAGCTTGCCAGTGTCATCCAACGCGCCACGCCGCGGTGCCGAGTTGAGCGTCGGTGTCGGCCATGTTGTGACCGCTCCGGTTTTTTCGTCGACCCGGCCAATGTCACCGCGTCCGAAAACCGTGAAATATACATCGTTCTCTGGATCGCTGGAGATGTCATAAAGGTTCGGGCTGGGGATCGGGAACGGCTGGAACACCTCGTAGTTGCCGCTGGCGACATCGAGTCGATATATCGAATAGGTGCCGGAGTCCTCAATCCACACCTTGCCATCGACATTGAGATGCGTCGGTTCCACCTCGGTGGTCTGGACGTAGTCCTTGTTGCGCTCAGGCGGCACCGGGAAAATTCGAAATGTCGCCGTTTTCGGGTCAAACCGTGCGACCGCGGCCTGATAGGCCATTCCAATCCAAATGTTGCCGTCGGGATCGGCTCGCAGCGCCAACGATCCTTTCGGCGAGGCCGGTTTCAATGTCGGCAATGGATACTCGACAGTCTTGCCTGTCGTCGGGTCGAGCCTGCCGAAAATTTGTTCGGCGAAACTGTCGTACCACACCGTGCCGTCAGGCGTGACGATCACGTCATGCGGCATCCGCGTCGGTTCGGGAAGATCATATTCCGTAATGACCACATGCGTCGCCCGGCCGGACGGTCGATGGAAGGTCTTCAGCGGAAAATTCCAGGTGCCCGCCGCAGTCATCGTGACGCTCGCGAGATATTCAGCCTGCTTCCGTATCGCCTCGCGCCGCTTCTCCAGTGCGAACTCACCTTGATTGGCGACCCGATCGGCGAGCAATCGTTGCGGCAGTAACAGTGACGACGCAGCCGAGTAATGACTCATGCGCTCCTGCACGGTCACAAACTCGTCCAGCGAATGCTGTGAGTACAGCGGTTGATGCAGGCTGTGGCAGCTCGCACAATTCTGCAGGAATTGCTTTTGTGCCGGATCGCCCGGCAGACTTTCCATCCACTCCGCATTGGTCAGTTGCGCCGCCAGATCGCTGGTCTTGTGCAACGTCAGGTCAATGGTTACCGGCAGCTCCGCCGTAACGTTCGCCGTGGCAACCCCGGAAAGATCGTATCCGACGGCACGGATCGCCAAATCATACTGCCCCGGCTTCAATCGCGCGCTGGGAAATGCATATTGGCCCGAAACGTCGCTGACCACCGTTACGGTGATATTCGATCCCGCGCTGTGCGCGCTCACCAGAACGCCTTCCATGCCGCCCTCTTCGGTTGAGCTGACATGACCAGTAAGTGCCACGCCGGGTTGCGACCAGGCAGTTCCCGCCCATGGCAGAAATGCCAGCGCGCAACTGATCCGCAATGCAATCGCTCGCAACGCCATGCGTTTCCTCGATTCTTCTCGCTATACGAAGGAAGCACCCGCGCGCCATTGACGCAACCGCGGCCTCAGTGCCGCACGTCGATCCAGTCATCGGTGAATGGCCGGCGCAGGAACGTTGCCCAAACGAAGTTCATCGAATAGCGCAACCCGATCCGCCACAACCCTTCCTCGACCAGCCGCCGGCCTGACGACAAGGCGGGAAGTCGGAAGGTGAACTTCACGCCGCCGACCGCATGCAGCCGGCGAGCCAGATCGGTATCCTCGCCATAAAAGCTGAACAACGGATTATAACCGCCGATCTGCTCCAGTGCCGCCCGGTCCACAACAAAATTGCCGCCTTGCAACATTGAACCGACACGCAACACGAACCGGTTGAGGATATAAAACCCGTAACCCATGATATAAAATGCGCGTACCGCGGCGCGGGCGCTTTTGGACACATCGTAATAAATATACGGGCCACTGAGCGCGACCAAATCGGGATGCCGGCGAAACTCCTGCAGCACGCGGTTCAACCATCCGGGGGTGACGATTGTGTCGGCATCGACATTGGCAACCAACTTGCCGCTGGCGCGCTGAAACCCGGCCCGCCTGGCCTGCACCAACCCCTTCTGCGGTTCGTTGACCACGATGATTCCGGGGAACGCGGCGGCTACATCCGCGGTCGCGTCGGTGCTTGCATTGTTCACGACAATGACCTCCGCCGCGCAGCCGGATCGATCAATCTCGGATAAAATCGCAGTCAGCGTCCTCGCCAGATGCTTCTCTTCATTATACGCCGGCACCACGAAGCTGATCGCCTTTTGCTCGTTCACGCGATTGATCCCTGTCAAGCACCGACCGGTAGAGCACTTCCCACTCATCGGTGACCGTTTCAACGCCATATCTTTCGACCGAGCGGCGGCCAGCCGCACCCAACCGGCGCCGCCAATCCGGCGAACCCAACAACTCCGAGAAAGCGGCTGCGAGTCGCGCAGAATCGTGCGGCTCCACCAGGACACCATTGTCTGGGCTTACAAACTCCGGCAAGGCTCTGCTGTTGGCGGCGACCACGGCCGCGCCACAGGCCATCGCTTGCAACAGCGCCATACTCTGGGTTTCGCTGGTGCTCGGCATCGCGAAAATGTCACTGATTTGTAGTAATCGCGCGAGGTTCTCGGGCGCCAAGGTGCCGAGGAACCGTACCCGTTCGCCGATCCGTAATTCCGCGGCGAGCGCCCGCAGCATCGGCTCATGTGCGCCGTGTCCGGCAATCGCCAGGTCAGCGGCGATGCCCTGGTCGCGCAACGCGGCGATGGCGTGCAGGATGACCTCGATATTCTTCTCAGGCCCAAGCCGACCGGCATAGGTTATGGTCGGGCCAGGCAGTCCAAACCGCGCGCACAGCTCCTGCCGTTCGGCCTCGGCCACAGGTGTGAACAACGCGATGTCGATCGGATTGGAGACGACACGATGCGGCCGTCGCAGCCGCTCCATGCCGAGTTCCTCGAACACTGAGCGGGACGGCGCCGTCACCTGATCGCAGCGGTTGTAGTACCACATCACATATGCGGCGGCGCGATCGACACTGACCGGGATATGCGGGCCGAACCCGGCGATGGTGGTGTGATTGGTCCCAACCACGTGGATTCCGAAAACCGCGCCGGCCAGCACCGCTTCAAGGCCAATCCCAAAAAACGAATGGGTGTGGATGATGTCGGTCCTCGCCGGCCCAGAAAGAGCCGCCAGCACCAGCGGGGAAGGCAGCGCCACACGCGACTGCCGCGTCGAACTCGGAAACGGTAGCGATACGCTCCGGTGAATGCGAACGTTGGCGCCAAGATCATGGTCGCGCACGGTGGCGTTGACCCGGCGATAATCACCGGCGGCATAGCGTGGCGCGTGGATGTCGATGGTGTGACCGCGCAAGCCCAGTGAACGGGCCGTGATGGCGATGGAGTCCTGGATGCCACCCAGTTCGGGAAAGAAATAATCAGTGAAGACGGCGATCTTCATGAGCGGACCCTGATGAGGCCGGCGCGGCGGATGATCAGCATTATGGCGCACAGGCCCAAAAGGCACAGCATGATCGCTACCAGGATCGCATGGCGTTCGAAGAACAGGTAATCGCGACCGGCGAAATACCCGACGCCGAACAACACCGCGGTCTTGGGAATTGAGGCAATCAGGTTCACCAATAAGAATTGCCCCAAAGGCACGCGCAACATGCCGCTGCCGGTCAGCACGAGGAAGCCGATGGAATGTGTCCATTTGCCGATCAACAGCATTTTGCTGGCATTCTGCACGAGGTCGCGCTGCAACTCCGGGCTCGGGACGCAACGCACGCCGAAGCGCGCGCTCAGGCGCGCGAGTGGTGATCCGGCGGTGCGTCCCACCCAGTAGTAGATCAAATCGCCGATCACGTCGCCGCAGATCAACAGGGATAAAGCCCAGTACCAGGCGAAGTAATCCCGCGCCGCGAGGAAGCCGGTGATCACGGTGACGATTGGCCCCTCGATCACCGCCAGCGGTAAAATCAGTGCACTGCCATGGGCGATCAGGAAACTGTCGATGGTCACAGGGTGGTCACAACCGCTCGTAATGGACGGTCGAGCCGTCCTTGATTGGTACTGCCATGCCAGCCCACATGTCGGTCTTGTCATACCAGAGGTCCACGTTGAATGGACCGCTCAGATTGTAATGCTCTGCTGCAATGGTGCGGCCGGAGGCGAGCGCAATGGTCTCCGGCGGGTGCGCCTCGACTTTCGGACGCAGCAACACGCCGTCTTCCAGACTGACCATCGGCATACCCAGGGCATGCTTGTTCCAGTAGGAGGTCGCGCCCACTGGCTCCGGCGCGACGTAGCGCTCGGTCTTGCTGCCGGTTACCACAAACCCTTCCGGGCTGCGTTGCGCCTTGACCCATTCATGCTGGCCGTTCTTGTCGGTTTCACCGTTCAGGCTGACCAACGTGTCGCCCGACCAAACCTCCACGACACGGTGCGTATAGCGGACGAGGGGGATCGATACGAGGGTCACCAAAGCATCCACCGCAATCCGGACGGCCAGTTGATCGCCGTCGCGTTCGAAGGTGGCGGTGTGATGCCCGATCTCGTCGCCGTGACGGATGAGGCGGAAGGCCAGCGTGTTGCCGGGTGGCACCGGTAGGGCAGCGTCCGCCTGGCGCGCGGCGGCGCTCGCCATCGTCACCAGCAGCGCACGTCTGCTGATCACCAGCGAATCCGCGTGTTGAATGCCTGATTGCGGCGGTTCATGGCGCCCCGGGTAAACCGGGCGGCGGGAAGCATCAACCCCGGGAGCCGGTTGGAAGGTGGGGGTCAGTCGCCGTGCAGGACGAGCTTGTCTCCGTCGGTGCTGAACCCCGCCAAGGTCGCCATGAACGATTGACCAAGGAGCGTGATTCCCAATACGCCCGGCCTGGCAACAGCGCCCTCGACATTGGTTCGCGTGATGTTGCCGACCTTGATCACTTTGATCACCACAGGCGCGACTGCCATACGCCCGTTGGCGGTCGCGGTTTGTGCCGAATAGTTGAGCGTCGAAAGGTCGATCCCAGCGTGCGCTGCATCCTCCGCGCGCAGCAGGATGTTCGAGGCGCCAGTGTCGAACACCATATGGACATCGGCACCGTTGACTTCGGTGTCGAAGTAGAAATGCCCGTGGTTGCGCGTGGTGATCGCGACATCGTGCGATGACGCCTGGACCGGGCGATCGATCGAAGGCAGCTGCCCCTGCGCCAGACGGATCGCGTTGTCAGCTGGCATGCGTTGCGTTGGTGCGGTGGATATCGACTGCCGGGCTTTGGCGAGAGGTGCTCCGGCCGGGGCCAGCAGCACCAACGACAAAAGCGAGACAGCGACGGCTTTCATGGTTTCTCTCCAACGCCCAGGCGGTAGTTGTGGCATGACAGGTTCATACACGGATGGCGCGTCCCCGGTCGTTACCGAAGCCGTCCAAACTTGTGGCGCACCAGCATAACAGGCGGCGTGGAAAGATTCAAACGCATTACCAGAGTGCAACGGGTCAAACCCGGGCTGCGCAACCCGGGTTTGACATCTCGGAAACCTTGGGCATCCTTATATCAGCGCCGTACGGTTCCGACCGGGCGAAGAACACCTGGGAGGATAAGATGTCCGGCATTGGTCCGTCACGTCAGCTTCGACGCATGCAGTGGGTTGCGATCATTCTCGTAACCGCCGCGATTGCCCTCAACTACATGGACCGCTCGACTCTGGCGATCGGTAATCTGAGGATCCGCCAGGAATTCGGCATAAGTGCCACCGCCATTGGCGCCCTCGGCTCTGCCTGGGCGCTGACTTATGGGTTCGCCCAGTTGCCGTCGGGATATCTGCTGGATCGGATAGGGCCGAAGTATTTGGTTGGTGCGGCCATGGTCCTGTGGTCATTGTGCCAGGCCGCCGGCGGGATCGCCAGCACGTATTTTCTACTGATGCTGTCACGCATCGGCCTCGGCGCAACCGAGGCACCGTGCTTTCCCTCGGCCACGCGTTCGGTCAGCGACTGGTTCGATGTCAAACATCGCGGCACGCCGAGCGGGGTGTACACATCGGGCGCCTATATTGGCCCGACGATAGCGCCGCCGATCCTGACCGGGCTGATGCTCGCGTTCAATTGGCGGGTGATGTTCATCGTCATGGGTCTGGCAGGGGTCCTGGCCGCCGTGCTTTGGATGCTGATCTATCGCGACCCGCGAGCACAGGTGTTGCAACCGCAGGATGAAGAATATCTGCGGGCAAATCGCGACGCCAAATCAGCTGTTTCGCTGCGGCAATGGACTTCGCTGTTCCGCTTCCGCGCAATGTGGGCGTTGATGCTGGGCGCGTTTTGCACCGGCTATATCACCTGGATGTATCAGACCTGGCTGCCGGCCTATCTTGAGATGCAGCAGCATATCAGCATTGCCAAGACCGGGTTCCTGGCCTCGGTGCCGTTGGTCAGCGCGTTTTTCGGCGCGCTCGCCGGAGGCTGGCTTTCCGATCAGTTGGTTAAACGCGGCGTGGATCAGGTCGCCAGCCGCCGCCGGCCGTTGATCCTGGGGTTGGTCGCCTCGGCCGCACTGACCGGGCTGGCAGCGAACGCCTCCAGTGCCGGTGCGGCGATCATCTATATCGCGCTGTCGATGTTCTTCATGCAGTTTGGCATAACCTGCAAATGGATCCTGGTGACGGTGGTGACGCCTCAGGCGTATTGCGCATCAGCCGCCAGCAATCAGAACTTCGCCGGTTTCCTCGGCGGCACGTTGTCGCCGATCCTGACCGGATTTATCGTCGACGAGACCGGTTCGTTCGTCGTGGCGCTGGCGATCGGCGCGATCATTACGCTGATTGGTGCAGCGATCTTTCAGTTCATGATGACCACGGTGATCGACGAGGGCGAACTGGAGAAATACGCCGTCGTGGCGGCCTGATTGCGGCGGCGGCCTGACCGCGGTTCCTGCCAACGCGTTGACTCGGCTCGTTGTATCCAATAGGGTATGACGATTCGCGGCAACCAGCAATCTGACGGCTGAGGTGGGACATTCTCGGCGGCGATGTGCTGCGCTCCGCAAGTCAGAAGGAGCCGCCTAATGAACTATTTCGAATCCAACCTCAAGGTTGTCGGCACGCGACCGATTCGTCCGGATGGGGTCGACAAGGTCATCGGTCGCGCTATATTCGCCGCCGATACGCGGGCGGCCGGCATGTTGTGGGGCAAAATCAAACGCAGCCCGCATGCACACGCCAAAATCCTGTCGATCGACACCAGTGCCGCGGAGGCGCTGCCGGGTGTCAAAGCGGTCGTCACCGCGGCGAATTTCCCCGAAATCACCTCGGAAGAGGCATTCGTCGGCGAAGGCCCGATGAATTTCCGTGACCTGTCACGCAACATCATGGCGCGCGACAAGGCGCTGTATGAAGGTCATGCCGTCGCCGCGGTGGCCGCCATGACCCAGGAGATCGCCAGTCAGGCGCTTGAGCTGATCAATGTGAAGTACGAGGTGTTGCCGTTCGTGATCGACGTCGATGAGGCGATGGCGCCGGACGCGCCGATCCTGCACGAGGATCTGTTCACCGCAGGCGTCGATCCGAAGCCGAACGCACCATCCAATATCGCGAAAGTCGTCACCTTCAAGAAGGGCGACATCGAAGCGGGATTCAGGGAAGCAGAAGTTATCGTCGAAGGCCGCTACACAACGCAGCCGGTGCACCAGGGCTATATTGAGCCGCATGCCTGCCTGGCGACCTGGTTGCCGGACGGTCAGATCACCATTCATGCCTCGAGCCAGGGGCATTTCATGATTCGGGCGTATACGGCGAAGCTGCTCGGCATCGACATGGCGAACATTCGGGTGAACCCGGCGGAGATCGGCGGTGGCTTCGGTGGCAAGACGCTGATCTACCTGGAGCCGGTGGCGGTCATGCTGTCGAAAATGGCCGGCAAATCGGTCAAGATACAGATGACGCGGGATGAGGTGTTTCGTGGTTCCGGTCCGACGTCGGGTGCGTCGATGGATGTGAAGATCGGCGCGATGAAAGACGGGACAATCGTCGCAGCGCAACAGGTGTTGAAGTTCCAGGCGGGCGCCTTCCCTGGTTCGCCGATCGGTCCCGGTTGCATGTGCGGCTTCGCGCTGTATGACCTGCCGAATGTCACGGTCGTAGGCTATGACGTGGTTAGCAACCGGCCGAAAGTCGCGGCCTATCGCGCACCCGGTGCGCCGATCACGTCGTTCGCGGTGGAAAGCTTGTTGGACGATCTGGCGCGGAAGCTGAACATGGATCCGCTGACGCTGCGCGTTAAGAATGCGGCGAAGAACGGGACGAAAACCCATTACGGTGTCAGCCATACCAATATCGGCTTCGAGCAGGTACTGGCGGCGGTGCAGAGCCATCCGCATTGGAAAACCCCGGTCAAGGAAGGCCATGGCCGTGGTTTGGCGTGCGGCTTCTGGTTTAATATCGGCGGCGAATCCAGCGCCAATGTCCATGTCAACGAGGACGGCTCGGTGACAGTGGCGACCGGCAGTCCGGACATCGGCGGCTCGCGCGCGTCGATGGGGATGATGGTGGCCGAAGTGCTTGGCATCCCGGCGAACCGGGTGCGCGCCACCGTTGCAGACACCGCCTCGATCGGGTTTACCCACGTGACCGGAGGGTCGCGCGTGACCTTCGCTACCGGCATGGCGGCAACCCAGGCGGCCGAGAAGGTCGTCGAGGACCTGAAGAAGCGCGCTGCCATGATCTGGGAAATCCCGGTCGAGGCGGTGGAATGGAAGGACGGCAAGGCGTTTCCTGCCGGCTCCAATGCCGGTGCGTTTGATCCGTTGGACCTGCCGGCGATTGCGCTGAAGGCAGCGAAGACGGGGGGGCCGGTGAGTGCGGAGGTGTCGCTTAATGCACATGGCGCCGGGGCAGGTTTTGGCATCCATGTCTGCGACGTGAGTGTGGACAAGGAGACCGGCCACGTCACGATCGAGCGGTACACCGCGTTCCAGGATGTCGGTAAGGCGATCCATCCCAGCTACGTCGAGGGCCAGATTCAGGGCGGTGCAGTGCAAGGCATCGGTTGGGCTTTGAGCGAAGAGTACATCTATAATTCCAAAGGTCAGCTCGATAATCCCGGCTTTCTGGATTATCGTTGCCCAGTGGCATCGGATGTACCGATGATCGAGGCAGTGCTGGTGGAGGTGCCAAATCCGCGCCATCCGTTCGGTGCGCGCGGCGTGGGGGAGGTGCCGATCGTTCCGCCAATGGCAGCGATCGGTAATGCCATTCGTTCCGCCACTGGGCTGCGCATGCCGGACCTGCCGATTTCGCCACCGAAGCTGCGGGCTGCGATCGACGCAATGTGAGAACTCGGGCGGCGGGCGTACCCGCCGCCCAGATCTGTTACACGGTCAGATGTGAGACGTTCTTGACAACCGTGTAGCACTGTAATCCTTCAACGCCGCCCTCACGTCCGATACCACTGTCTTTCACGCCACCGAACGGTGTTTCGGAACTCGAAGCGACCAGGTGGTTGATTGACAGATTGCCGACCTCAACCCCTTCGGCCAGCCGGTCGGCGTTGCGAGCGTTGTTGGTGAAGGCGTAGCCAGCCAGGCCGTATGGCACGGAATTCGCCTTCTCAATCGCTTCATCCAAACTGCGAACCCGGCTTAACAGCGCCAACGGGCCGAACGGTTCCTCGTGCATCGCCCGCGCATCGTCCGGCATATCGGCCAGCACGGTCAGCGGGAAATAGTAGCCGCGATTGCCGATCCTCGTGCCGCCGGCTGCGACACGTGCGCCTTTGGCAGTGGCATCGGCGACCAACATCTCCATCGCTGCAATCCGCCGTTCATTGGCGAGCGGTCCCATCTGGTTGGCCGGATCCAGTCCGTTGCCAATTTTCATCGCTGCCGCTTTCTCGGCGAACGATACAGTGAACTGGTCGTAGATTTTGTCTTCAACGAAAAAGCGTGTCGGCGACACGCAAACCTGCCCGGCGTTGCGCGATTTGCCAACGGCCGAGGCCGCCGCGGTCGATACCGGATCGACATCGTCGCAAACGATCACCGGTGAGTGCCCGCCCAGTTCCATGATGACGGGCTTCATATGGGCGCCGGCCATGGCGGAGAGATGCTTCCCCACCGGCACCGAACCAGTGAACGTCACCAACCGCACGGATGGTTGCGGGGTCAGATATTCCGAGATATCGGACGGCTTGCCAAACACTAAATTCAACACGCCCGGCGGCAGGCCGGCATCGTGGAAAGCCTGCACCAGTTGCACCGCACCAGCTGGCGTTTCCTCCGACGCCTTCAGGATGATCGAGCAGCCGGCTGCCAGCGCACCACCGACCTTGCGAGCCGGCGAACTCATCGGGAAGTTCCAGGGAGAGAACGCGGCGACCACGCCGATCGGTTAACGCAGCACGGAATGTCGCATGCCCGGTTCGCTCGGGATGATCCGCCCATATACGCGCCGCCCCTCCTGGGCGTCCCACTCCATGATTTCGCACCCGCGCAGGATCTCCAACCGCGACTGGGCGATTGGTTTGCCTTGTTCCAGGGTCATGGCGTACGCCATTTCCTCAACACGTTCGCGCATCAGTTTCGTGGCCGCGAAGATCATGTCGGCACGTTTTGCCGGCGAGATGCGCGACCAGACGCGGAACCCATGCTCGGCCGCGGCCAGCGCGTGATCCAGATCGGCACGGGTGGCATGCGGAACGGTGCCGAGAATGGATTCATCGTGCGGATTGATGACCGGCGCACCCTCGGCGGTCTTCCATTCGCCACCGATATAAAGCTTCAGTTGCGGATATGATGGCATTTGCTGTCCTTTCGACAGGATGCCCCTCCCGGAAATGGGAGGGGCACGCGATACAGGCGTTCAGTCGGTCTTGATCCACACCGACTTCGTGTTGAGATATTCTTCCAGGTGCTGCACGCCGGACTCACGGCCATAACCGCTCATCTTGTAGCCGCCGAACGGCACCGCCGGGTCCATCGCCTGATAGCAGTTGATCCACACCGATCCGGCACGAATGCTCCTCGCCAATTTGTGCGCTTTGCCAACGTCGCGCGTCCACACGCCGGAGCCCAGACCGAACTGAGTCTTGTTGCCCCGCTCGATGACTTCCTCAATATCCGTAAACGGAATCGCCGAGATCACCGGCCCGAAAATCTCCTCCTGGGCTATTCTCATATTGTCACGAACACCCGCGAAAACCGTTGGCGGCACGAAATAGCCTTTCGCCATATCGCCCTCGGTCAAACGTTCACCGCCGGACAACGGCCTGGCGCCTTCCTGCCGGCCGATGGCCAGATAGCCGGTGACACGGTCCAATTGCTCCCGTGAAACCAACGGCCCGACCTGGGTTTTCGGATCCCGGCCATCGCCGACGCGTAACGTTTTGCTGAACGCGGCGACCCGGCCCACGAACTCATCGTAAATCTTGTGTTCGACAAACAGTCGCGTGCCAGCGCTGCAAATTTGTCCGGAGTTGGCGAACACTGCCATGCCGGAGCCCGACACCGCCTGCTCCAGGTCGGCGTCGGCGAACACGATGTCTGGCGATTTGCCGCCCAGTTCCAGGGAGACACGCTTTAAATTTCCGGCAGAGGCGCGGATGATCGACTGGCCGGTCAGATGCGATCCGGTAAACGCCACCTTGTCGACATCGGGATGCGAGGCCAGCGCAGCACCGGCGGTCTCACCATAGCCCGGCACGACGTTGACCACGCCGGGCGGCACACCCGCCTCCAGGCACAGCTCGGCAAGCCGCAGCGGCGTCAGCGGAGCTTCCTCGGCTGGTTTCAGCACGACGGTGCAGCCGGTGGCCAACGCCGGACCAATCTTCCAGATCGACGCGCTCAACGGACCGTTCCAGGGGATGATCGCGCCGACCACGCCCACCGGTTCCTTCAACGTGAACGAGACATAATCGCCCGGCAACGAGTTCTCGATTGTTTCGCCGTGCAATGCGGTGGCCATACCGGCATAGAAGCGCAGCATGCCGGTCGCGCGCTGACGGCCGGCGCGCGTGCGGCTGATCGGAGCGCCCATGTCGAGCGTATCGAGTTGGGCAAATTCCTCGATATTTTCTTCGACCAAATCGGCAAGTCGCAACAACAAACGTTGCCGCTCCGCTGGTTTTAATTTGCTCCACGGACCGGTGAACGCGCGGCGCGCAGCGGCGACGGCGAGATTGATGTCCTCAGCATCTCCTTCGGCTACATTGGCCAGTAACTCGCCGGTCGCGGGATTGCGACTTTCGAAGGTTTTGCCCGATACAGCCTCCAGCCGTTTGCCGTCGATCAGCATGCGCTTCGGCTTGCCGTCGAGGAATGGATGCACTTCCGCCATGACATTCATCAGTTGGGTCTCCTTATTTGAATGGGGTTCGCCTGGCCGGCCGGCGTCAGCAGCGCCGCACCAAGCGAACAGGCATCTTCGTCAGGCACCGCAAACGCGACCTCAAAGCCGTCATGCGTGCCGAGTTTCAGAATTAAACCGTTGTCGCCCTCGGATTGTTCCAGCCGCCACGCGCTTAGAGGGTGAACAACTCGCAAGGTACTGTCAGGGAACGTTCATCCAGTGCGGTCTGCAGAATGCGCGGTAGGGTCATGAGCAAACCTGTCAACGCTGCGAATGGCAGAATGATGCGATGGGTTTCGCCATCGGAGGCTGTGAAGCCCAGACAAACCTGCTCGCCGCCGGGCAGGACTGCCCAGGTGGTCAAGCTCTGACCTTCGATGTACCGGGCGGTGATTGCGTCCATCGCGTGCTCGCTACGCTATTCCCAAACATATATAACGAATGGCACAACGAAAGTCCATACGGCACCGGGTCCGAAAATTCAGGGATGGAGCGGACGGGAGATCCCGCCCGCTCCACACATGATTACAACGCCGCGGTGACTGCTTTCACTTCGGTGTAGTTGTGGAACACTTCCTCGCCCATCTCACGGCCCCAGCCGGACTGCTTGTAGCCACCGAACGGCAGCGAAGCATCGAACACGTTGTGACAATTGATCCACACCGTACCGGAACGAATGCGCCGCGCCAGCTTGTGTGCCGTGCCGCCATTCCGCGTCCACACACTGGCGGCGAGGCCATAGATCGTGTCGTTCGCCTGCTTCGCGATCGCGTCGAGATCGTCGTCACCGAACGGTGTTGCACAAACCACCGGGCCAAAGATTTCCTCTCGGATCACGCGCATGTCCGGCGTGGTATTCTCCAACACCGTGGGTGCAACGAAATAGCCCAGGTTGCCGACACGATTGCCGCCGACTGCGACTGTCGCACCGGCATTGCGGCCGTCCTCGATAAACCCGGTGACGCGAGCGAATTGTTCGTCGGACACCAGGGGTCCCATTTCGGTTGCCGGATCGAGACCTGGTCCGACTTTGATCTTCGACGCGATATCGGCAACCCCGGCGACCACTTTGTCGTAAATGGTCTTGTGTGCGTACAGTCGCGATCCGGCGCAGCAGCACTGACCATGATTGAAGAAGATCGCGCTGGCCGCTCCGGCGATGGCCGCATCCAGGTCGGCATCGGCCAAAATGATTGCGGGCGACTTGCCACCCAACTCCAGCGACACTTTCTTCAGATTGCCCGCCACCGCCTGCACGATCAGTTTTCCTACTTCGGTCGAGCCGGTAAAGGCAACCTTATCGACGTCAGGATGGGCCGCCAGAGCCGCGCCGGCGGTCTCGCCGAAGCCGGTCAGGACGTTGACCACTCCGGCCGGAATGCCGGCCTCCTGGATCAGTTCGGCCAGCCGCAGGGCGGTCATTGGGGTTTGCTCGGCGGCCTTCAGCACCACGGTGCAGCCCGCCGCCAGCGCGGGGGCGATCTTCCAGCACGCCATCAACAGCGGGAAATTCCAGGGGATGATCTGGCCGACCACACCGACCGGCTCGCGCATCGTGTAGGACAGATATTCGCCGGGCAGCGACAGCGACAGCGTCGAACCGGTGATCTTGGTGGCCCACCCGGCCATGTAGCGGAACATGTCGACGGCCAGCGGCAGATCGGCCGCTCGTGCGACCGCATAGGGCTTGCCGTTGTCGATCGATTCAAGTTCCGCCAGTTCCTCCAGATCGCGTTCGATCAGATCGGCAAGGCGCCACAGCAATTTGCCGCGCTGGGACGGAGACACCGCACTCCAGCGTCCGCTGTCGAACGCGCGGCGGGCGGCGGCGACGGCCAGATCGACATCCGCTTTGTCGGCCTCGGGCACGTTGGCGATCAGCGTGCCGGTCGCGGGATTATAGACCGAGAACGTCTTACCTGACGCCGCCCCGACCATTTTCCCGTCGATTAGCATCTGGGCATTGCGCCCGAGAAAGCCTGTGGCATGGCGAAGTCTTGGATCCAGCGCGATTGTATCCATGTTCGTTCCTCCTGATGGGTGATGCGGATTTTGTCGTTGCGTGCCGGCGTGATGCTGCAGTCTACCGGTAACGCTATACCTATGTGGATACTACCAGCAAGTGCGGTCGGCGGAGTGAGGCAGCCCAGCTGCACTGCAAATCCAATTCCGTGGTCCCTCGGGGCTTGGCAACGCCGTCAACCTGGGCCACATTCGAAGTATCCAAATGGATATAGCAGGGCCAGGAGACGACTATGTACCCCGACGTTCAACTGTATATCGATGGCGCGTGGACCGGCGCTGCCGCCGGCCGCAAGCTGGTCGTGATCAACCCGGCCACCGGCGAACCGGCCGGGAAAGTCGCCCATGCCGAGCGCGCCGACCTCGATCGCGCCCTGGAAGCAGCCGACAAAGGTTTCCACATCTGGCGCAATATCTCGGCCTATAATCGCGCGAAAGTCATGCGCAAGGCGGCGGATCTGCTGCGCGAACGAGCCGACACCATCGCGCCTTACCTGACCCAGGAACAAGGCAAGCCGTTGCCCGAAGCCAAAGGCGAGGTCCTGGCAGGCGCCGACGTCATCGACTGGTTCGCCGAGGAAGCCCGCCGCACCTACGGCCGGGTTATTCCTGCTCGCGCCGAGGGCATCTACCAGCTCGTGGTCAAGGAGCCGGTCGGACCCGTGGCGGCGTTTACGCCGTGGAACTTCCCCATCAACCAGGTAGTTCGAAAACTGTCCATCGCTCTGGCGGCAGGCTGCTCGATCATCGTCAAGGCGCCGGAGGAAACCCCTGCATCGCCGGCCGAACTGATCCGCTGCTTCGCCGATGCCGGTGTGCCCGCGGGGGTGATCAACCTCGTTTACGGCGTGCCCGCAGAAATCTCGGAATATCTCATTCCGCATCCGATCATCAAAAAGATGTCGTTCACCGGCTCGACCGCGGTTGGCAAGCAACTTGCCGCGCTCGCCGGCCTGCACATGAAGCGCGTCACCATGGAACTGGGCGGTCACGCTCCGGCCATTGTGTTCGACGATGCGGATGTCGAGATCGCCAGCCGGTTGCTCGCCGGTGCGAAATTCCGCAATGCCGGTCAGGTCTGTGTCTCACCGACGCGATTCCTGATCCAGGAGAAGGTGTACGAGCAGTTCGTCGACTCCTTCGTCGGCCATGCCAAGGCGCTGCACGTTGGCGACGGCATGGAAGCATCCACCAACATGGGCCCGATGGCGAACCCCAGGCGCATTGCGGCGATGGAGATGTTCATTGGCGATGCGGCACAAAAGGGTGCCACGGTCAGAACCGGCGGCAGCCGGATCGGCAACAAAGGCAATTTCTTCGAGCCAACCGTCCTCACCGATGTGCCCAAAGATGCCCGCGTCATGCATGAGGAGCCGTTCGGCCCGCTGGCCGTAATCTCCCCGTTCAGCGGCTTCGATGAGGTTGTGACGGAAGCAAACAGGTTGCCCTATGGCCTCGCATCGTACGCCTACACACGTTCTGCCAAGACCGCGAATGCCATCGCCGCAGCGGTGGAAAGCGGGATGATCGCCAT
>Ga0187879_10000619_pt1 | contig 23546 bp, 17 predicted proteins | sample June2016WEW_19_1_FD_132423 | JGI IMG/M metagenome (GOLD analysis project Ga0187879, IMG submission 132423) | Peatland microbial communities from SPRUCE experiment site at the Marcell Experimental Forest, Minnesota, USA - June2016WEW_19_10 | ecosystem: Environmental > Terrestrial > Soil >... | reverse complement strand
TATAACCTCCCAAGGCAACCGCCATTCAATGTCTTTGCTCCAGGGGCCTTTTGCCCAGCGGCGGCCCGTCACACCTCTCCGTTGAGCCCTCTCTTGCCTCTGCCCCACGCATCAAGTCTCCCGGCCCTCCTACTAACACAACAGGCAACCGACCCGCTTGCCCCCAAAAGGCCCAGGCACGCACCGATTGCCAGTCCATAGGAATTGATAATTCGAACTTTTTTTTCTGTCAAATGAGGGTGACAGGGCTCACCGTGCAACTCAAAAGGTTGATGTCAACTGGGTTGGCTAAGGAGCCCTAATCAACGTGTTATCTGTCACGTAGCGCTATGTTAGCAAGTAAACCTTTGGGATCTGATTCACGCCAAGGCCCCTACAGTGGGAGAGAGTTTCGGGCGTTGCGCTCTTCGAAGCCGGTAATTGAGGCAGGGCGCCAATTGCAATCGAAGCAACGTGCCGCCTCATGTCTCCCAGACGAGTTCATGGGGCGGCACCCCGAATACGGGAACCGTAGCAAGATATTGTTCACACCTAGTTCCATCCCCAAATCTCGCACCGGCGAGGCAGGAGGGTATCGAAATGCCCCACTGCGGACTGCCCTTCATTTGACAGAAAAGATTCTTGGCCGCAGCCTCCGCAATAGGGGCCCGACCCACAGAGGGCGGGACCAAGGAGGTGCCCATTGAAAAGTTTCTTTCGCCGCCTGTTCCGTATCGTTCATGACCCCCGCTATGGGCTCTGCTATTCGCCATCAGCAGAAGAGTGCAGGAAGGCTTGGGAGTCTGTCGTCAGAGATTCTTTCACACGCCCATGCTCGCTCGCAGCCCCGAAGCCTGAAACCGCACCGTCTTTCATCGCGGCGTACCACGACCTGGACCCGCCTTTGGAGTGGCCCGACTTTCTCGGCAACGGCTTGTTTGTAGTTTTCTGCACGTGGGTCCTCTACCGCGCTTTGCTGTCGCCGGAGGGCTTTTGGGTTCTCTTGCTCGTCTTGCTGGTTCTGGCCGTGGGCCTGGTGCAGCTTGTTGTTGCACTTTGCCGGCTCGCTTGGCGCGCCCGCTTTTCGCGCCACAGGGGGCGCTGAGCAGCTTCGCCGGTGTGTGCGGCGCTTCGCGCCGGGTGAGCTTTGACACGTCACCCCCCGCAGGGTGCTGTATAGGAACTTACGATTCCATATGGGAACTTCTTGAAAATTCAGCACGTTATGCTGAATCGCTTTCGGCGCAGCAATTAATGAGTCCCGTATGGGAACTTCTTGATTTTATGGGGCGAATTCTATGGCGACACTCCGAACGAAATCCATCAGCACAAAAGTGACCGAGGAGGAGTATGCCAAGTTCGAAGCCCTTGCAGGCAAGCAGACGGTCAGCGAATGGGCGCGACATGTCCTGTCGAAGGCTGTCAGGCCCCACACCTGCGAGCAAACCATCTTGGCCGAGGTTTTGGCGTTACGCACAGTTTTGCTAAACCTGTTTTTCAAGCTGGCCAGCGCGGAGCGCATTACTGAGGACGAGATGCACCAGATCATCGAGTTGGCGGAAGCCGACAAACTGAAGAAGGCAATTTTACGAATCCAGGAGACAGAGAAATTTCTGAGCAAAGGAGGCACAAAATGAATCAAGTGTGGGGACGGAAAGAGAGCAAGGGGTGGCCAAGCAGCGCACCTGTTTATTCCATTACGGCGCTGGTGGTAGCTTTGGCATTTGTGATTCTCGGCGTTTACTGCCGCTATGTCTTCGTCTGGACGCCGCTCGAAAGGCACTATCTGCGGGAGTATTTTCTCACCAGTTTGATGGCCCGCTTGGGCGCCAAGACAGATCAACAGGACATCATGGTCGTGGTAACGCGGAAGGGCAACCGACTGGCACTCGACGACGACGTGGTGCCCGGCAAGACGGCTTCCGGCGAAACCACCTTCACGCTTTCGAAAGAGGCGGTGAAGGAAGGCGGGCTTCGCCTCAAATGGCAGCGGCAGCAGTACAACAATGTTGAACTTCACGCCTTTCTCCGCTCATGGATTTACGAAGACCAGACCTTCGCGGATCTGGTATCGCGGCCTCTGTGGTGCGGGCTGGCCGTGTTCTTGTTGGGACTGTTTTTTGCTGGTCCAAAGGATGCCGCGCAAATGCGGGCGTTACGCTACGGACGGCGCTTGAAAGGGCCGGAACTCGTCACGGGAGCTATGTTTAACAGCCGGAATCGTTCCCGTGGGGTCGGCTTCTTTAACCGGGAGCGCTCCCCCGCAGACATCATCTTCGGCTGCAAGCGCATGGTGCGGGTCCCCCGCGTCCGCGAGTCGAGCCACTTCCTGATTATGGGCGACACGGGAGCGGGCAAGAGCACCCTGATTCGGCAAATGCTCATCCAAATTCAAGACCGAGGGAAGACGGCCATTGTCTATGACCCCGAACGCGAATACACCCCGCAGTTCTATAACCCTTCCCGTGGCGATGTCATCCTCAACCCGCTAGACGCGCGCACTCCCTACTGGAGTCCGGGCGACGAGGCCCGGAACGAACCGGAAGCGCTCACCCTTGCGGCGTCACTTTTCCCCGACCGGAACAATGAGCAGCGGTTCTTTACGCGGGCTCCCAGGGAAATCTTCGCCCATCTTCTTACCTACAAGCCCACTCCCCAGGACTTGGCCGATTGGCTGTCACACGACGAAGAGATTGACAGTAGGGTGCGCGGAACCGAAATGGCGTCGGTAATCGCCCCAACCGCGCCAGGGCAACGCGAGGGGGTTATGGCAGAACTGAAGATGGTACCCGGCGACGGGTGGGACAGTTTGTATACGTAAAGAAGGCCTGCCAACGCCGTTATTTTTTCTGACTTCCCAGGAAAGTAACCGCATGACCGCGCAGGGCGGCCACGAACCGCTGAAACGTCAGATCGTCGGCGGGCTGAGTAATTTTCGTGTGCTTTGCGTTTGTGGCCATAATGAAGCACGCCGAACTGTACAACCGCTCCAGCACCAACCGGCGGCAGAGCAATTCGTACCGCTTGCTGTATGATACGCCTTGATATTTTTCCGCGCCCTTGCTGGCCTTCTTCGCTTCTCCGCGAAACACCGGGTCGACGGGAAAGTACGGCTCCTTGTTCGCAACTGGTGTCTTCACATTGCTACGATCTTCGAGCAGGAACAGATAGCCAAGGAATGGGGCAGGGGCCTTTCCAAAACGGCCTTCACGGTAGGCAATCCAGATGTCTTTGGCGCTTCCTACCGCCTCTTCGGATCGATTGTTCACATTGTTGCCGATGGACTTGCCCGCCTGGGATTTGAACTCCATCGCCAGCAGCAATTGGCCTTCCGACACGACAATCAGGTCCCATTTCTTCGTGGCCCTGAAATACCCAGGCAGCTCCAGTGCGGTGCGGGTGCGAATGTGGAGTCGCTTCAGGCCAGCGTCGCACAAGATATCCGCAACCAATGCCTCGAGGGCCCCCATCTGGGTGCCGCCGGTCACCTCTCCACGCGTGCCCGCGTCGATCTTCCCGGACTTCACTTGTTTTTCTTTGTTTTCGGATCTTGCGTCCCAATAACTCTGGACGGCTCGTTGCAATCTTTTATCTATGTCCAAGCGCGGTCTCCATCTCCCGTTCGTCGATTCCGTATATCTCCAGAGCGATTTGTGTCGCGCGTTGCCTGTCGCGCGTGCGAAACGCGTTCACCAATTCCTCAGCCTGGTCCTTCGCTATGGACTCAGGAGCCGGAACGCGAATCCGTCGCAGATATTGCGCCTGGAAACGCAGGTAGCCGCCGCGCATGCGAACACCGTAGGACTCAACAAAGAACTGACCCACGGCCGACATCAGCAGTCCGCCGAGCACTTCGAGGTTCCATTCATCGGACTGAATGAAATACAGATTGTGATGCGGGTAGGTTTCACCAATGTCGAGTACTGGATCGAGCACGTTCTTGATGTCGGCGATGTAGAGCTTCGGTTTTGCGGTCAGCGCGTGGGTCACGCGGTCTATGGTCTTGTACCACCCGCGCAGATTCTTTGCGGCCGTGTGGCGTTTCTTAAGGGCGACCGCATGCTTCTCAAAATACGCACGCAGCCTGGGATATTTGTCCAGACTGACCAGCCCGTCGCTGTTCCAGGGATCTACCAGATAGTGCCCCGACCATTCCATCTTTCCGCCGAAGATATCCCTGACAAGCGCCAGCTTCAATAGCCGGGACGGCTCGACCAGGTGCGCGTCTTTGGTGATAAACACGCCGTCGTTGCCGGTCGCAACACCGATGCCCACCTTGGCATTGACCTCCAGCGCCGGGAAGCGCTCTTCCAGTCGCCGCAGGAGCGCGAGCTGCTCCGGCGAATGACAAGGCCACGGGTCCGAACCCTGAAACCACGTATCCACGCGGGCAACCCGTAGCCCCTCAGCAACGACCACCGGCTTTACGTTCTTAGCCGCCTCCAGCGTTGCCGAGAGTGTCCGCGAGGGGACATTCCCCACCTCCGGCCCGGCGCTGGCCACGACGGCCGCCCCTTGCTTTTGGCAGCGGATAACGGTGATAGCGGGGTAGGCGTCCACTTCATCATGAAATGCGTCCGCATTGTGCATCTCGATGACGACATCCACAGCGTAAGCAGAAGTCACCAGCTCCCGCAACTCGGCTCCGTACTGGTTTCGCATCCAGCGGTCCGCGCAAATGAACGCGCACGTGCCGCCCACTTTCAGTTGGCGCAGCGCGGCTTCAAAGAAGGCGACATACAGGTCGGCCCGGCCCCGCATCGTCGGATAGGCGTCGCGGTAAAACGTGGCGATTTCTTCGGGAATATCCTCGAGACGCACATACGGCGGATTGCCGATGACGAAATCCGCTTCCACGGTCGTCGCATCGAAAAGATAATCGCCCGTCCTGACCCACGCACCCGCAAGACTCTCCGCTGACGGACGTTTCAGATTGTGGTTCATTAGGATGCTTGCGGCTAAACTCCGCGCGCGTTCAGCGCTTGTGTCGTCGAGCTCGTAAGCAATCAACGCACTCCGGCAGTCTGAAAGCGGCCGCTTGAGCCTGCGGCACGAATCCGCCAGGCGTTCAATCATGGGACCGAGAAAGGCCCCGTCTCCCGCTGCTGGCTCCACGGCAACAGCGTCCACGAGATTTGCTTCTGACCTGTATCCCGCAAGGTCCAGCAGCAACTCCACTACCCACCGTTTGGTGTATACGACGCCTTTGGTCTCCGGCGCAGCAAGCCGAGAGGCGCGCGGCGGCACCAATAATGGCAACTGCATCGCACGCGATGGTCGCAACGCTGTTGGGTTCTGCCCCACTTGGACCTCGGCCTCCCTGTTTCTTTTTCATGATGATAGTATCCGGCAATCGGAATGGTTGCAACGGCCTTCAACTGCTCGTAGCGTGTCCGGGAGCACAACCGCCAAAGGAACGGGCGCAGCCAAGCCGTCGTCTTCGCCCGCGGCGACTCTCCGCGAAAGTGTAAATGTCCTTTTCCCCGGAACGGAGGAAATCCAGAAAGTCCACATCCATGTATTTGCAGGTTTCGCAAAGGCTCAACAGAACCAAGTAGTCTCGGATGCCCTTTTCGGTGGTGAGTCCCCCAATGATCTGGCGAAGCGCAGCGAAGGGTTTGACGGCGTGTTCAGCGTTGTTGTTGTTCCACGGTACCCCGTCGAAGCTCAGGAACGTGAAGAGCTTGTCGCGGTTCTTCTCCAGCCGCTCCTTGAACTTCACAGCTGGTTCGCTGTGCAGGGTCAGTTCGCAATTCCGCCGATAAAATCGATCCACAGCCACCAAGTGCTTCCTCAAAAAGCGGGTCTTCAAACCGTACCGATCAATGCTTTCGATCATTGGCTTGAGCAAGACCGCAAATGCCAGTGCGATTTGTTTCAATTCCTTGTCGTAGGGGTGCTTCAAGACATCGTCGTTCAAGTCCCGAATCAGGTGGATCAGGCACTTTTGTTGAGGGCACTGGATTGAATCGTAGGCCGCGTAAAAGTCGGACACCAAAACGCCCTTGAAGTCTTTCAGCATGGTGTGAAGCAGGTCGCCCTCTCGTGTCTCGCTATATACGTAGGCCACTTCTTCCATGTTCGCAAACACCCACACAAATCCGCCTTTGTCCCTGACGTTAATTCTCGTCTCATCCGCGTGAAGCAATCGGCCATTGCACAACCTGTTGACAAGAGTGTCGTAGGTTTCCTCGTAGTTCTCCGCTGCCACAGCTTTGAATTTGCTGATACTCATGCCATCCAGATGAAAGCCAAACAGCCGATTCAGTTTGCTGGCAACATGCGACTGCGGCACCCGCAACTCGATGCTGAGGTAAAGGGAATAGGCCGTGAGCTCGGAGCCAAACTTGGCTTTTCCCCAGCATGTCTCTTCCGGTTGGAAAATGTTTCGGCAGCTTTGACATTGATACCGATGGAAGCGGTAACGGGTGATCCATCTCTTAATTCCGTGTCGCATGAATTTGAGATCGAAAAGGGTCTTAGTGTACTTCGTGTGCTTAAAGAACTTCGTTGAGGCACACTTCGGACAATTATGCGGTCGAGGACACTCGATGGTCTCGTTCGGGGACAAAACCTTTCTGGACCCCTGGGGCCGAGTCCTGGAGCGCTTCAAGTTCGCGTTTGATTTTACATAGACTCGCTCTCGCTGATAGTCCCAGTAAGCGGCATTGTTAATGGTGTCCAGTTCTGGAATGGCGAATGTGCTGCGCTTAAAACCATATGGGTGCTCCCACCTCAGCTTCGCCGTGTTAACGATCTCGCCGAGGGGGGAGTTTCCTGCTTGAGGGGGGCCTTGGCCCAGTTCAACAAGCGCGTTCGTTAACATCTCGAGAGCTTGGCAATCCTCCGCGTTGTAGGTGAGCAGCGCCTGTTTTGCTGCAGGCGCTTTTGATATTTCCCATTCTTGTCTCCAGGCGATGGTGCGGATCCCAGTCGCAGTGGAATCAGACCATCGAAACCCGAGATGCCCGACGATTTCCTTCAGGCTGTTTGAGCAGCATGGGAAGTAAACTTGAGCGTAGACAACAGACAGCAGGTTGACCGCGGCTTCGATCGTTGCGGTCGCGACAGAGTTTGGAAGTGGTTCTGCGTGACGTTCACGCATTCGTCTCAAGAAAGTCGTCTCGTAACTTCCATAGTGAATCAGCACCGGCTTCTCGACAGTTTCCAGGATGGCAAGGAATTCTCGCCAAATCTTCCCCTCCTTTTCGATGGTGTCCGCCCACAAGCTGCGCTGGAGGGTCGATTCGCCGTTGCCGATGCGCACGCCGATGAGGTAGTAGAAATCGCGGTCGGGCAGACCTTCGACATCCAGGTAAACTGGCGTGCCCTCGATCTTCAATTCCGGGCTGCCGACGATGTGGAGTTTTTTCTCCCGAATCGCGAGCGCCTTCAGGGAGTGGTGATACTTCTCCCGTTTGCCGCGCATACCCTTCGGCCGCCGACGTGGCCGAAAGGTGTACGAGAGCTGGGTGATGGTGAAGATTCCTTTGTTGTGGAACTTCTTTCGCTCTTTTTCCGTCATGTTCGCTAACAAACTGAGGTCGTCCTTCTCAAGGGCCTTCTGTCGGCAGTAGTCCTGGAACTCGCATTCCCTGCAGTGCCGGTTCAGGACAAGATCTGGCGGCGAAGCGCTCGTCGCCACTTCAGCCATTTTCGACGCCAGTTTCCGAACTCCGCCCAACATGCCCGCGGTCTTGACCTTTAGCGTCGCGTGCTCATCACCATGGATGATTTTGCCCAAGTTGACTTCGCGCCCCAGCAATTCGGACAACAGCAGTGCGTCAAATGCTAACAACAGGCGGTCATCCCGTGTCAGCTTGTTCCTGAAAACGAAGCGAATCGGAACAAACTTTGCCGGCTTGCCCCTTCCTTCCGATGCCACGCGTTCAATCGCTTGCAGTCGGGATTCCAAAAGCGGCGGCTCGGGCCGTGTTTGTAACTCAGACACCCCTTCTGGGGTTTGGCCAGGGGTCGCGTCCAGGGTTCTTTCTGGCCGCGAGTTGCCGTATGAACCTCCAGGCGCGGACACCGAAAAGTCCACCGCCAGGCGCCACCTGGCTGCCTTCAGATTCTCCCCTGTGGGCAGTGCAACAACGCATTCCCACGGCGGTACTGTCTGCCGCAATCGCCTGATGCCCTCGATGCGGTAAGCTACTCCCTGCGCCTTCGCCCACTCCCCGTAAGCATTCACCTCTCCAGTCTCGCCTCGCGACCGAAGCCAGGATTTCGTGGGACACTTGAGATACGCCTCGAAAAATTGAGAATTGGTCTTCATACCTGCCACTATAGCCCCCTTCGGGCACCTTTACTTGGTGCGCTCGCTCTTCAGACACGGTGACGATTCAAGATGACGGATCGGCGTCCGTTCGGCATGATGGCCCTGGTATTTCGGTCAGTAAACCGCGATGACGGTCGCGGAGATGGCCCGTATGGGAGGACTCGCGAGAGCGAAGGCCCACAACAAGGCCCAGCTTCGGCCCTGGGGCAAGCGGGGAGGGCGGCCGGTGAAGCTAGACCGGAAGGGGCTCACAAGGCTAAAACGGTTGCTTGCGGCGGGCAAGAGCCAAGCAGAGTGTGCGACTATTTTGGGGGTTTCGGTCCGCACCATCGGGCGAGTCGTGGCGCGGAAACTCCCGCAGTAAATCATGCAAGAACGACGCATTTCTGTCTGGCCTAAGGTATGACTCCCCGGAACGGCTCGCGTGGAACCTGTACATTGTCACCGAGGCCGCTCAAGGGTCAGGGCCGCTCGATGCCTACACGACTGTTCAACAGGCGCTGGCCCGCCTAAATGGTGCGTCTTTGTCCTTGGGCGACATTGTAATCTTGGGTCCCCACAGATCGGCATTCCAGGACCTACGCAGGACAATCGAGGGTGTCAGCCAAATGTCCGCTTCTGGGGATAGGGTGAAGTTGGAAGGAGTGCCTTTACAAGACGCTTACGTCTACCGCTGGTCATATGACTGAGTTGGTCGCGTTCGAAGTTGCGGGACTTGCGAGGTCCCGCAGATGACCAAAACGAGTACAAGATAGGTACAACTTGAGCGTTCCAAGCGTGATTTTGCGTGCTTTTTGGTTGCCAACCGTGCCGCAAAATCAACGAGTTAGCTTATCTGGTAACATCTCATAACCCAAAGGTCGCTGGTTCAAATCCAGCCCCCGCAATAACTTACAGACAGTTCTGAATGCCTTCTGTGCCCAAAACAACTTGAAAACCTTGGTGAGTATAGCGGCGACGCGTAGAGGCGGGCGCGTTGTGTGGAGTCGTGTGCAGTCATGTGGAAATGGTGCGAGGACGTCGCCACACGGCCCCACACAAGATGGGAGAGTGCCTTTGCGGAGAAAGACGACCGGGTGACTGGGTCCTAGAATTTTGTTCGTTGGCGGCAGTATTTTTCCGGGCATCGCTGTTGGAGCCATTATTCATGAGGCTTCCAGCGACATTTCCAATCGCCAGCTTCCCTGCCCCGTTCCAAGTTTTACAGGTTCGTAGGCACGGATTTGGCGGGAAAGCCCAACGGACCTAAGCACCAAGAGAATACTCTCTGGCGCGACGACCATGTCTTTCGCCAATGGGGTCGGACCGAATCATTGCGGACCGTACGTGAGTCCGCTGGAGTGCATTTCGCCTGGCCGAAAACCATTTTTTGCGGCCAGTCTGGATCATCACTCGAACGTATCCTCAAAACGCACTTTGATGACGCACATACGCAGAGGCTTTTCGGCCAAGCACGTAAACGAACGGAAATGTTTCGTTGGCCCGTACGCGTGCGCTTCTGCGCCCGATCAGCAGACGCCACACACAACGCGGGGAACTACCAAATGAACTTCGACGTTTCTGCTGCAATCTCGCTTCGCAAGTCGCTCGCATGGCCCTTCGCCGTCAGCGAGCGGCTTCCGAGCAATCGGTCACCGGGCGCTAGAGAAGAACATTTTTGTCCAGCACGGAAGTTCGATTGAGGCTTGCGGAGTCGAGCTACTGATCTCTGAGCGCCACCATAGGATCAACTCGCATCGCCCGCCGCGAGGGCAGCCAGGTCGCTACGAGTGCGATGGCCAAAAACAACAGGGACGAGCCGGCGAAGGAGCCGGCATCGACAGTATGGAGTCCATAGAGCACCCCCCGCAGGAGGTGTGACGCGCCGGCAGCAAGAATCATCCCCACCAGCAATCCGTCAAGAATGGGGCGAAGGAACTATCGAATGACCCTGTTCGAAACCTTAGTGCAGGACCTGCGAGCTCTGGCGAAAGCTCACGGAGAGGCCAGAAATCATGTTGGGGAACTGCACGCCCGGCGTCGCTTGGTGGAGGTGACGCCTGACTTTTGCTAGGAGTGCCGGTTCATGCTGGAAACCTTGGGCGAGGTCTACAGCTGTAATGCCCAGGCCGAAGAACTGGGACTGTCGCGGAGCGTGTCTCACCAGCAAAAAAGCAACGTTCTGTCAAAAGTTCTATAAAGGAGCCTGTATTAAGGTTCGCACTCTATGCTTTCGTCAGCCGAAAACAAGCCAGATCTAGAGGCGAAGCGGTGAAGGGAGTCTGCACATACACATATCCTCCGTCCAGAGTAACCCGGGCATCGAGTGAGCTAACCCTTCCCTCGACAGTCAGATATTCGACCTTGGGTTCTCCTTGGAAAGGCGGCGCGACCCAGAAGGCGACGTTCGGTAACGAATCAGCGCTAAGATTCGCAATTCCAATTACGACCGTGTCTTCCCCATCCCGGCGCAAGGGACAAACATTCGGAGCGTTCTCGACAAACAGAGGGAGAGGACCTTGGTTCATCCATTCCAGCATTCTCCGGAGAACAAACTGTCGCTTCCAACCGCGAAAGTCCACCATGCTAAAGTCGCCGCGCGACCCGCTCTGAGGGATAATCCCGATACGGCCGCCGTAGGTATTCTGAAAGAGAATCATCCCCGGTACAGAGAAGGTAACCTCGGGGCCGAACATCTTACTCACCAGGATCGCCTGCGCGGCCGGATCGAGCCGGTACTTGAATGCTTCCGCTGTGGTTTCGTCCCGGTTCACGTACTTGCCCGCGAATTGCGCGTTTACCATTCGTTCATAATTCGCCGCCGCCACCGGCGCAATTCCTCTCAAACCAATCGCCTCGGCGAATCCTCGTTCGAAGAGCAGCGTCGCGGCGTCACCGTCCATCAGGACTTTTCCTTTTAACAAAGAGCCAATCTCGTTGGCAGTGCGCTCTTCCAGATAGGAGCCGCTAGCCAGCTTCAGCTCATCAGGATAGAAGGTTGTCGCAAAACCCAGCAGATCCATTGCACCTTCCCAGCATATAGGAGCTGGCAGGACTGACATTCGGGCCACCTCCACCTTCCGATGCAGGGGGGGACGGTCGTCCCAGAGGATTTGCAGTCCCCGTTCAGTTCCACACTGCCGGGCCCATGCAACCACTCCATTGAAGTACTGAAATGAATCGCGGAGCATTTGGTCAATTGCCGTGTCGTAATCAAATCTTGTCTCCACGAAACTGTGAATGTCTAAAGTGATGTCCGGCGAAGCCAGAAATAAACTGAGAGCTATCTGCAACCGCGTCAGCCGGCTCGATTTGGCAAATCGTGTATTAGGATAGTTCTCGAGCTCGGGTGTAAGCAGCATCTTGTCTGCCAGCAAAGGTTGCAGCTTCCTCATCGAAGTGAGCTGACCGGGTATCTCTCGATAGGTCGTGTCCTGATATGAGGCATAGTTCGGCCGAAGCACTGGCTGGTTCCCGCTCACGGATAGTGCCGCTACGATGTCTTTCCAGCGTCGTCCTTCGGCTGCATGGACATTTGGGTCCGAACACATGAGTCCCATGTGCGTCGTGGGGGATACTCGCTTCACCGACTCGGAGATGATCTGGGTCGCCTCTAGAATAGAATCTCCACAGAGTCTCAGCCATTGTTCACGTTCTTCTGTGGGTTGCGGCTCGGCTGTCAAGATTCTGGAAACCAACTCTTCGCGATTGAGGTCTCTGGCAGTTCGCCGCGCCATCTCCGTAAGATGCAGCGGACAAAAGCAACCCCAAACCACGGGCCGATGATTGTGGTAGCGGAAGTCATCGTCGGCGTAGATGATTTCAGGCTCAAGTTGCGCAAACTGACCATAGAGTTCCCCCACATACTGCTTCCACTTCGGATCGATGGGGCAGGGAGCAGTATGGCTTTCCGTGCCGTCATCGCCGACCATAAACTGCCAGGAGAAGCGCTTGCGCTCGTCCCGTCCAATATCCGCGTGACCGATCGTTGTCCACATGTTTATGCTCACATGCAGGCCAGCGCTTCGCAACCGCTCAAAGACAGGCCTTAATACCTCCACGCGTGTTCTTGCCTCATCGAGCGTGGGGAGTTCCCACCCCATGTCCCACTGATTGTTGCTAAACAAAATGACATGGTGAATATGATTCTGACGACAATTGGAAATCAGATCTGTGGTCTGTTGTTGAGCCGTTTCGCTACGCATAAAATAACGCAGCATGTAGTTCACGCGCGGTGGATTCGACGATATATGCTGACCACTTTGCAGGCCAGGCGGGTCTAACAAAAGAGCGATCCCAGGTGTGGACAATGCGAATTGACAGAAGCGTCGTCGTGTTATTGACATGGATAATCCCCCTTTTGTAGCTGAAAAAGTCGCACCCGAAGTTTGGGTGGAACAATTCTTCTTCCAACCGGAGGTTGAAAAAAGCGTCGAGTCCGGAAAGTCAGGCTCGAGCTCTACTGCTGCCTCCAGCGCATTGCGGGAGCCGCCAAAGTTCCGCTTGCGAGCGTAGGCCAACCCCCGGTAAGAGTCGGCAATGCCATAACCCGAATTCGACTTCCGCGCCGGCTGCAACGCATGAATTGCGCCATCCAGGTTCACCTTGAGGAGCAAGGCGGCTGCCAAATTGGTAGCCGTCCGCGCCAATATCCGCTCAGATCCCTGAGAAAGTTTGCCGCTGCAACGCCATCAAAGAACGGTGGTCGAGTGTCAGCGTGTCTGACAATGTGGATTGCTATCCCAGCCCGTCGCCGCGCACCAGCCGATCAATCACGCAGCCGACTGAGCATACACAGGGGAAGAATCGAGGTAGAATGTGGTAGAAAACTTGGATCGCGGGCGTCCGGATGTTCAGGTCAGACCCGTGATGGCAAGGCAAGGTGTCATCCAAGTTCAGAGGAATCATGGTATTGCAGTTGGTTCTCCTCGTCCTCCTTACGCAGGCAAAGGGTGAAGCTGCCATGGCGGCCGGTCACGCCACACAGGACGTTAACGCCACTAAGTCTCCGGAGACCCGGCAAGAAGTGCTGAACGCGATTCAGCGCGCCCCCGAAAATGCGGATCTGTGGATCAAACTCGGAGAAATCGATGCCAGTCGGAACTCCTTAGACGCATCGATCGCTGACTTTCGCAAAGCCGTTGCCTTAGCACCTTCCAATCCTGCAGCGTACTTCGGCTTGGGTTCGACGTACGGGCGAAAGGGTGACACTGACAATGCGCGTGAAATGTACCGTCAAGGCTTAGCTTTGAATCCCGAGGACCCACGAGCGAACCGCAACTACGCCGCTTTATTGATGAAAGCGGGGATGTTCCGTGAGGCACTCGAGCCTTTGAAGCGGCTGGCGTCGCTTGACCCGCAAGACACCTCGGTTCACGTGGCGCTTATAGAAGGGTACCTCAAGAGCGGCATGAGGGAAGAGGGTGAGCGCGAGACGCGTGATTTTTTGAGTTTGCCGTCTTTTTCAATACGTGACAAACTAATCCTCGCCCGAACCCTGTACAAAGACCGGGAAGCCACGGCGGCGGACTTTGTCTTGGCAAACCTCCTAGCCACATCTCCGCAGTCAGCCGAGGCCTATGGCGAGGTAGGCTTATTGCAGTTGGAGCGAAATCAGTTTGAAGAGGCGGTGCTGGGTTTGGGACGCGCCGCGCAGTTGGACCCCGCTTCCGCCAAGTACTCGCTCGGCTTGGGACGTGCCTTGTTGCGCTGGCAAAATTACCCGACAGCGCTGGACTTTCTGAACGCGGTCAAGGACCGCTTCAGTGGGCTTCCTGATTATCAGTATGAGTTAGCATGGGCTTATTATGGGATCCGTGATTATCCAAAATCGATATCGCTTCTGCAGGCGTTGGCAGAGCGACGTGCAAAGGCTGACTTGGTCCTGTATTCCCTGGGCAACTGCTACTCGATGCAAGGCGATCTGCGAGGAGCCGAGGAGCACTATCGGCAGGCGATCAAACTGAATCCGCACGAGGCGTCCTACTACATTGCCCTAGCGCCCGTACTAAGAAAACAGCAGAAAATGGAAGAAGCCTTGGCGTGTCTTCGCCAAGCCCTCAAGTTGAGCGCCGGGAACCCGCAAGCGAGACTCGAACTGGCCTTGTGGGATGAGGCAAAGGGAGAATACACCCAGGCTCAATCCGAACTGGAAGACGTCGTACAAAACGAACCGAACCTGCTAGCTGCACACCGGGTTTTGGCGCGTGTTTATTACCGGAAAGGGAAAAAAGCCGAAGGGGACAGAGAGGCGGCGATCGTTTCAAAACTCGACTTGGCTGAGCGTAAGAAGGGCGAGCGCCTCCTCGAATTGCCTTTTGGGCTTGGGTCTAACGAGGGATCGGGCCAACAAACGGAGGAACCCGAATGAGTCCCTTTGTTGCCGCTGCCGAGCACGCGACTACTGTCCAAAGGCGGTTGGACCAGACGGCTTTGGCTGTGAGCGAGATTCTTCGCTTCGCTCGGAATTACAAGCTCACTTGGGGGGTGGCGCCGCATGGTCCGCCTGCAAGTGGCAAAAGCCAGCCACATCTTAACTGGCGGGCGGTGTCAGCGGATGCCGGTAAACATACTGGTAGAATTCAATGTAGCGGTGGTAGAGTTCCTCGTAGAGGGCGTGTTTGCTCGGGTCCGGTGTGAAGACGCGTTCCTTCTTGTAAAACGCCTCGCTGCACTCTTCGAGGGTGGCGAAGGCCCCCGCACCCACTGCTGCGATCATCGCGGCGCCGACCACTGCCGCTTCCGTCACCGGCGGGCGTTCGATGGGCCATCCGCTGATATCAGCATTCATCTGCATTAAATAATCACTCTTAGCCCCGCCGCCAATGGCGCGAACTACCTCGGTGCGAAACCCATTGTGCCGCAGGAATTCCAGGTTCTCACGAAGGCTGAAACCAAGTGATTCCAAAATCGCACGATACATGTCGGCGCGCGTATGGTGGAGCGAAAGGCCGAGAAACGCGCCTCGGGTTGTAATATCGGGAGCCGGGCTGATCATGCCATCAAAGTGGGGTAGGGCGACAACCCCACGGCTGCCGATCGGGACGCCGTCGGCCAGTTGGTCCAGTTCGCCCAAGCTCGCCCCGGGGCTCAACTCCCGCTGGAACCATTCCAAGACGACACCGGCGGTTTTCGCGAAGGCCATGGCGAACTGGTACCGCGGAATGGGGAAGCGCCCCGCCCACAACCCAGCCGGCAAGGGCTCCGGCAAGCGTTCGGTAAGGGTCACCAGCGCCAAGCAGGTGCCCGTAGTTACTGAGACGATGCCGGGCCGGCAGTTGCCGGCTCCGAGCGCCCCGGCATATTGATCGTTCGTGCCGGTAACGACCAATGTTTCGGGACTCAGTTCCCACTCCCCGGCCATCTTCGGAAGAACTCTCGCGATGGGTTGTCCTGGAAGCTGAATCCTGGCGAGCTGCTCCTTGGTAATACCGGCAGCCGCGAGGGCCGCCGCGCAATAGTCAGGCGTATCTTCCGCATAAACACCGGTGGTCGCAGCCGTGGAGGGATCGGTGACCGCCTCCCCTGTCAATCGATAGGCAAAGTAATCCGGCAAAAGCAGGAATCGGCGCGCCTGGGCCAGCAGTGTCGGCCCGTGCTCGCGCAGCCACATGATCTTAGGAACAGTGGCGATGGGCGTCACGGGCGGTATCGGCTCGCGCAGGCCCGCGCCCTGCAAAGCCTGGTGCAGTCGCTTCGCCTGTTCGGCCGCGCGCGCGTCGTACCAGACGATGGCGCGGTGCAGGGGTTCGTCCCGATGATCTAAAGAAACGAACGTCTGGCCCTGGGTGGCGATGCCCAGCGCCACTATGTGGGCGCCACTTTCCCGGACGACGGCACGCGCCGCCTCGCGCGCCGCCGTGTAAATATCCTCAATCGGGATCTCGACGTGGCCTTCTGGAGTGAGCGAGGGCCTGTACGGGCGATGCGCGAGGCTCAGCAGGCTGCCTTGCCAGTCGAGCACTCCGGCCTTGGCGCCCGTCCCGCCTACGTCCAACCCTAAGTATCCGGCTAGTTTCATGGTCCTTCTCGACCTTCGGCAGAGCTGATTACGTGTCCCGATATGAGGTGGTTCGTGCTCCGATTGACCAACCAGGGCTCCTGCTAAGCCAGGAGGACGGTCTTCCACCCCATCAGGTTCCCCCAACGCGCGATGTCCTCGGCGACTTTGCCGTAGACCAGCGCGGAATGGTGGGTGCCACCCACGCGGCTGTAGGCAGCCAGAAAATCAGACACCGGTAGCGAGGGCTTGAACCAGCCGTGTATCGAATCCGCCATCTTATCTTCGCCGGTTACACCTTGCATGACGACGGGAGCGACGATAAGAGTATAAGTATGATCCGGCCCCGGCGATAGGTTTACCAGTACCGCCTCTCCCGCACGGAAGCAGCCATAGGCTACTACGGTGTTCCCGACGTCCGTGAAGGGGAAGGGCTTGTCCGTGAGCCTGGGTTTAGCCGCAGCCAGCTTAAGATTCATCTCCCCCATGTGGCTGATGAAAATCTGGTTGCCTTCCCAGTCAGGACAGAACATCTCCGTAAAAGACGTCTCAGGGTAGGCCTGCAATAGGGCGCCGACCAAGCTGGCCGTCAGGACGTCGCCCTCACCGGCAAAACCAATGCCACGAGTCATGGCCTTGCTGGCCTCGAGGAAAGGCATCGCCCCCAACCCGAAGGCTTTATTCACCGCCATGAAGCTAAGTGTGAAGCCGGTGAGCTTTTCCTCTTCCAGCCAGAGTCGCACTGCCAACCCAGCCCGGGTGGCGCGCCGGTGCGCGTCGGCATCGAGCTTCTCAACTTGGAACTGCCGGCGGTCCTCATCCATTTCCGCTTTCACGGCCTTGTCACTGACCTTACTCACCAGCTTCGGAATCAGCTTCGAGTCCGCCACAATTGTCTTGACTCCCAAAGTCTTGGCCAGGGTTGTGGCGGGCACGTCGAAATCACCCATCCCTTTGAATACGGGGCCCATGCGGCCGACCCGTGCTCGCCGCATCGCGGAAGCGATGCGGGCTATGCGCGCCCAACCGGCCACCTGGTCCAACACATCGCTCTTCTCCCAATGGCCGGCTACGATCTCGAAAGGCTTCTTGTTTCGTAGCAGGAGATTGCACATGTCCTGTACGCCGTGGATGCCGTGGTTGTAAAGGAGTTCCTCGATGTTCTGGCCGGGCCCATAGGCATAGGTGGGCGTCGTGTCCAACACTACGATGGGGAGCGGCGTAGCCGCCAGCGCCGCGGAAGATTCGAGGGAAGGAGAGTAGGCCAAGTGAAGGGTCACGAGCACGTCCACCTGGGCTTTTTCGAACTTCCCGATTGCCGATTTAAACTCCGGCGCCGTGCGGCAAACCGGGGCGGCATTAATCTCCAGATCTCGCGTTGCCAAGGCCGCAGCAATCTGTTGGCTGAACCGGTCAACCCGCGCCCGCAGTTCGGGCCATGAATCGTCGTACAGCTTGATATACAGAGGCAAGAATCCTACTTTAGGCTGGCTCACATTTTCCCCCTTGGTTGTCAAAATAGGATGCCGGCATTCCGGCGTCACACAACATCTCCGCACTGTTGCGGTAGAAGATGTCGTAGATGTCGTCACTTTTCAGCCCGGCGGCCAGAGCGGCGCGACGGAGAGCATCAATTTCTTCGTACATAAAAAAGGTGAGTCGCGTCGCGTCCTTGCCCTCGACCTCCCGCATGTGCGGATCGTTGGAGACACCCTGGTAAAGACCCTTGGGCGCCACATTGATGTAGCGGCCCCGCTCGCACACACGCCGCATGCGCATGCGCGTGATGGGCAGGTCACTGCCGAAAAGGATGCGACGGGGACCCACCGCCCGAATCAACAGTTCAAAATTCTCCGCCGAAGTATTGGCGGAAATGTCAAAGCACATCTTGCGGGTCTCGCCAAGCGCCTCGAAGGCGTTTCCCACATCCTCCGGGCAGTAGGCCCGCCCCACATGAGCGATAATCACCTTAACGTTGGGGTAGCGTTTCTCGATCTCGATCATCTGGGATAAATTCGAGGGGTCGCGCAGCCGCTGTGGCCGCGGAATATGCAGCATGAGGATCCAGCCATGCTTATCCAAGACCTGCAACTGGTGGGATGGCAAGAAATCGTGGATCTGGATGTCGCTCTCTGCGATTCTAGGGTCAGAACGGGTCAGATAAACTTTGGCACCGAGAAAATGGCCGACCGTTATGCGTTCTTCGAGCTCGAATTCACTCCAGTTCGGATCTGCAAAGATGAGGGCGGGAACCCGACACTTCTCCGCACATTGGCGCACATACTCGTTGCCGGCATCCAAATCGTCTTTCAGCGATAAGGCCATGCCGAAAATCAGGGGCAGCGCCGTGCGTCCTGGGAACATCAGGCGGTAGGTCTCCTGCAAATCCTCGATGGAATCGTCCAAGGCCACTTGTTGCGGCCAGGTAACCGCCCGCGGCAGCTCTTCCGTCTCCTTGGATTGGAACTTGTCCAGCCACACGTGCGTGTGAATGTCGATCAACTTGCTGGGTAGAAAACCTTCGAGATGCTTCTGATAGAAGTCGCGGTCGACGGGCTTGACCTCGAATAGGGGGGGCATGCTAATTTCTCCGTTTTGCACTGCGCATGTGACGCGCCGCCATTCGAACGCTCATCCCATGGTGAGAAGGACGATGGCGACGAGCCCGGCCAGGAGTCCACTGCCCGAGTATTTGGAGAGCCTTTCGCCAAACAGAATAGCCGAGGCGACTGTCACACCAATAATCGAAGCGCTGTGGATAATGGGCAGGGAGGAAGCCGTATTGATCGCCAGCGCCTTGATAATCAGCGCTTGTCCCCCCATCATGCCCGCCGCCGCCATAAGGCCAACTTTAATCTCCCCGGAGCGAGGCACAGCCAACCGCTTCCAACTGTAAGCCAGAAGCAAGATTCCGCAGGTCACGTAGGCCGTGAGCAGGGTGGAGAATGTGTGTGGAACCGAGGCATACTTGTTGATGACCTTAAAGCAGAGCAGGAACGAGCCGTTCGCCAGAAACATCCCTCCGGCAGCGAGGATCCATTTCACGCTCACTGATTTCGAGGCGCCGCGTTGCAGGTCCTTGCCAAACAGAACCAGACTTACAATGAAAAAAGCAATCCCCAACCATTGGAAATCTCGAATTCGTTCCGACCAGATGACTGCGGAAAGCAGAATGGGGACGCCAATGGAGAGATTCGCCAGCACCCAGGTGAAGGAAACCGGTCCGGTAGCCATCGCTTTCATAATTGTGAGCAGCGCGATAAAGTAGCAGACGCCTGCCGCCGCGCTTCCGAGTAAGATGACGCTATTGGATAAGGCTTCGTGATGCACCGCAACTCCAACCACAGCCAGTACCGCTCCCGCCCATATCAGAATGAGCCGGAACTGATCGCTATCGCACTTGAGTGTGGGCACAAGCTTGTAGGAGACCCCTTGAACTGCGATCAGCAGGCCGGACAGCAGACAAATTAACAAAAACATTTGTTTACCTCGGGGAACGTAACCTTAGCCGCCTGGGCAGGGGCTCAGTTTAGGATGATTCGCTCCGCTTGAGGAGTTCGGCGCGTTGCTTGAACATCCTGCTCACCACCGCAAAACCCTTCATCTTGGTCTTTCGGTCGCGGCTCACAAAGCCCCATGGGCTCTCATCAAATAAAATGTCGCCGAAGCCCAGACCTGGTGGCCAAGGGTGCTTAGCGTAACACCAGAGCGTCGAGCCGAACACATAAGGCGCTGTCATAGCCTTGAACTCCGCTTCGGCGGCCAGCGCCTGCGTGTCCTCCCCGAACGGTCCATTCACACCCTGGATAGAGGCTTGCCCAAACTCGGTAATCACGATTGGCTTGTCCGGATTTCGGTCGTGCAACTGGGCAAGTTGCTCTCTCCACCACTTTGCTGACTTCTCCAACCAAGAATTGTCACCCGGCTCGTGGTGGAACCATGGGTATCCGTTCACGCAGATGACATCATCAAACTCAAAGTATTTCACGTCCTTCTCGGAAGGCCAGCGATCTGACACGTGCGTCATCATGCGTGTCGGATCGATCTCTCGTCCCAGTTGAATGAGTCGGTTGTTGGCTTGGTTAATTTCAGGATGCTGTTCCTCCGATTCGTTGCTGACAGACCAGAAAATTATGGAAGGGTGGTTCAGGTCCCGAAGGATCATCTTTCGCAGGTGCCTTTCGGCGTTGTGTTGGATCGCTGTCGCTTCAGACGGGTTCCAGCCTCTCCCCGCCAGGGGATACTCTCCCACTCCCCAAGCACAGAGCGGAATTTCAGCCAGGACCATCAGCCCCAGTTCGTCGCATATATGCAATTCCCCGGGGTGGTGAGGATAATGGCAGAAGCGCACAAAGTTGCCTCCCGCCTCTTTGATCGTCTGGAAGTCTTGCCGCGAATTCTCGAGGTCCACCGCCATTCCGGTGCGCGGCGAGTCTTCGTGACGGTCGAACCCCATCAGGAACACTGGCTTCCCGTTCAACAACAGCTTCCCGTCTCGCGCTTCGACGCGCCGAAACCCAAACTGTGTCTGTTGCTGATCAATCAGTTTCCCTTCAGCCAACAGGTCGACGCGAGCCGTGTAGAGCGTGGGTTGCTCAGGCGACCAGGCTGCCACGTGCTCGACGTCCCCTGCTGCCGATAATTCGGTTTCCCTCCCCGCCTCGGCGACCAGCGGCGAGCCCGTGAAGTTGGCCACCGGCCGGCCCGCACTATTCAGAATCTTCACGCGCAAGAAGAGATTCGCCGGCTGCGCACGCTCGTTGCTAACCAAGGCCCGAAGCGCAAACTTACCTTTGCCATCTTCCGGCGCAGCCGTAATGCCCACGTGCACGAGCCGAGCCAAGTCGGTCGCCACCAACTGGACTTCCCGCAGAATGCCACCCTGGCCTTGCCAATACTCCGTGGTCGGCAACTGCGCCGGACCCCGGTAGTTGTCCACTCGTACAACAATCAGGTTGTGCTCCCCGAATCGCAGAACCTCATCGACAGGAAATTCAAAAGGCAGGAAAGCGTCTTCGTTTTGCCCCACCAGCTTGCCATTCAACCACACCGAACAGTTGTAATTAACTCCCTCGAAGCGCACCACCACGCGCCGACCCCGCATCGACACGGGAGCATCGAACTGCCGGCAAAACCAACAGATGCCCCTGAACTTGTACAACCCGGGCGCGCAATCATCGAAGGCGCGAGGGAGCAAGACCTCTCGCCAATCTTTGGTGGAGAAATCCGGCGAGAAGTAACCCACTTTCTGGCCTTCGTCCCAAAAATCAACTTGGAACCGCCAGCGCCCTGTCAAGTCAATTTCCTGGCGAACATTCGATTTCTTCAGTGGCGGCGCGCCGGGACTCTCTTCTGCTCGCGAAGCTTGATCGCTTTTCGCGTTCGCACTGGTCTGTGATGCAGTAGCCTCACCGGCAGCTACCATAGCCGCAGCGGAGGCTCCCAATCCCTTCAAGAATCTTCGCCGCGTCGGGTGAGTTCCGTTTGTCTCTGCCATTTGTCTCCCCTTGTCAGAAGGATTAGTGTTGCACTCCTTGTTGATGGAGCCGGCGATGCAGTTCAGCGCGCGCATCTCGCAAGAGCCGCACCGTCTTTTCAAATCGCTCGGTGTCCGGCCTGGTCGCGAGACTCTCCACCCACGTTTGAGCTCCGTCGATGAGATTGAGAAAATATGCAGCCGCGGGAGGCGAAAACAATTCCTGGCCGGGAACCACGATATAGACTGGAGAGGTATGCGCGATGGTCCCGCGAACCTGACCATACCCCGCCGAGCGGTACCGCGATGAACATCGTGCCGCGATCCACCCTGGTCCAGGCACCTGAACTTTCTCATTTAGGGTCAATTCCCGCGAGCCTTCCGGCCGCTCGCGCGAAGCGACCACCCGGCCATTGAACATTACCTCCAGCCGGTGGATGGGAAAGAAACAGGTTGCGTTCGCCTGTACCTCGACCTTGCCTCCACCCGATCCGAACTTGATCTCCTCGCCGGGTGCGTGTCCATCAGCCGTAAACAAAAGGAGCGGTCCAGTGGTCATGAAAGTGTTGCCACTGCGGACGCCTTTGGCCCAGGCGCCGAAATTGAATTCCGCGCCTCCCAAATGGACGTAGGCGCGATTGGCTCCTACGGCTTCGTACGCGCCCATTTTATCGGTGCCTCCCACGGCTGGAATGCGATAGCCGCAATTCAAGTAGCGATACCAATCGAGGAAGCGCACCGTGTTAAATCCCTCGTTCGCGGGATACAGTTCTACCGCGTCCAGCTTCCCCATGACGATATCTGCCGCCACCTCGCCGGTCGGGTAGGGGAAATGCACTCCCACGGCCACGCCTTCCCGCTCCCGGCACTTCTCCGCCCACTCCGCCAAGCTGCACCACAAGGGATCGCCTATCCAGCTCTCCTCTGGCCCGCTCGCGGACATGGGAAAAACGGGGCTGCCATGAACGCCCAGCATCCCAATGTGACCGAGCACGTGCTGCCGGTTCTCAGTACCTACCCAAACTGTTGTTTCGCCATCGCTCGAGGTTAACGGCCCGTGCGGTATGTCACCCACATTGGTAAAAAGGTCTCCCCAATGCGCTGCCAGGAGATTGATCAGATTCAACCCCTCCGCTTGCCCTTCCAAAAGACCCGTGCTGGGCGAAACAAAATGCACATGCACGTCTGCGCTAACCCAACCTTTGGAGCGGAGATCGATGAGTCGCGGGATTTCGAGGTTCAGTTCCCGTTGTCCGGGCCGAATTTCGAGCTTCTTTCGGACCGCCTGGTACTCGAATCCTTTCGTCATTTCCAGGTAGACCTCTCCCACCGGTAGCTCAACCTGGAACGTCCCATCGACGTAGGCGAAGGACGCATCCCCGAGCTTCAGATCACCACCATAGTCTTGAAACCAGGCATCATTGATCTGCGTACGATGACCGTAAGGTGGAATGTACCGGCCATCGCGGGAGCGAAACGCCAGCCGGACTGGCGTGGGACGCCCGGTGGAAGCATCCACCACCTTTCCCTGTAGCCAGGTCTTTTCCGTTTCGAGAATCTCTACTCGGGCGCCCTCTGGCCGTGCTTCCAGATCATGACCAGGAACTACCGCAGCGAGTTCAAACTCGTATTTTCTTGCATTCGTGATGTCGTGCAAGGTGAGCGTAGCGTCACGGCTCGCCGCAACCTCGGCATAGAGGTATCGCCCTCCCTTAATGGGCTTAAACCTCTCCCCCAGCCCTGCTTCCTGGGAATCGAGCCAAGTTGCCGCTTCAAACTCGTTCCATGCATACGTTCTGCCAATCTCTCCAAGGTCCACGCTGACTTTCCAT
>Ga0187879_10000614_pt1 | contig 23670 bp, 15 predicted proteins | sample June2016WEW_19_1_FD_132423 | JGI IMG/M metagenome (GOLD analysis project Ga0187879, IMG submission 132423) | Peatland microbial communities from SPRUCE experiment site at the Marcell Experimental Forest, Minnesota, USA - June2016WEW_19_10 | ecosystem: Environmental > Terrestrial > Soil >... | reverse complement strand
GCTCGTACCCGCGGATCTCTGCCAAGGCGTTTACGGAATGAACCTGCGCCGGCTGCATTTGAGGCTGACGGGCGGAACTGACACGATCCCCCGACCCTGGTACGATCAGGACGTAGGCTTCGCATCGCCCGGCAGCGCTAATTTCCGCGGCCGCACCTTCGAAGTCACCGGCAATGGGAATCTTGCCCTCCGCCCCGATGCTTTCGACCAATACAAGGACCATCTCGATCACGACGCCTTTCACTACGTATTTCAACGCCTCGAGGGGAATGGCGACTTGGTAGCAGCGGTCTCCGAGCGCCGGGAGCCAAGTCCCGGGGCAGGCCAGGAAGCTTCCGCTGGATTGATGGTGCGCGAATCGAGCTACGTCATCGGCCAGACTAAAGGCCAGTTGCAGGGCCGCCAGCTCAGCCCAGGCGACGTATTTGGCGAAGCGGCCCGCTACGGCTATCTGGGAGTCTTCCAAGACGGCAGTGTGGTTTTTCAGTGGCGTGATGAGGGCCGAGTCTCGCGCGGCCCGGTGCAATCACGCGCATGTTCGGCGGGATGTCTCTTGAAAATCGTCCGCCGGTATAACCGGATCAGCGCTTTCCTTTCCGCTTCCCATGGCCCGTGGCGCGAGGTCGGAGGCCACGATTTCTCTGTCGCCTTCTCGCGCTCCGCGACGTTTGGGATGGCGGCCACAAGCGATAGTGCCAGCACGTTTCCCCAGTATGCCATATACTCCGGCCGGTTCGAAGACGTAAGGCTCCATGCCGGTCCTTGAGCTAGTCCCTATAGGACAGAGATTCCTTACTGATTTGAAAATGCCTGTGCGCGCCTTGGTTGTCGAGGTACGGCGAGCCGTACCCCTACAACCAGCTCGTGCCGCGTGACCATTGCCAAGAATCGGAGGTTACAGCGCACTAGCTACTCGGCGGGAGACCAGACCCAAAGCCGCCGTCTACGGCAACGGCGGATCCCGTCATAAAAGACGCGTCGTCACTCGCCAGAAACACGGCGAGCTTGCCGACTTCTTCGGGCTGGCCAATTCGCCACAACGCGTGAAGCTTGCCAGCCGCCGCGCGGGCCGCCTCGGGATCCGCTTGAGCCTGGAAGTAGACATCGGCGCCCCCGGCATTGATATAGCCGGGGCAGATGCAGTTGACCCTAATCCCCTCTTTGCCGTGGTCAATCGCCATTGCCTTTGTCAAGGCGATGATGCCGCCCTTCGTCGCGCAGTAACCCGCGCACATCGGTTCGACGAAATAGCCGTTTACCGATGCCATATTCACGATGCAGCCCTTCGTTTTGCGCAAGTGAGGCAGGAAGTACTTGGAACAGAGGAACACGCCGCCGAGGTTCACGGCGATTTCCCGGTTCCATTCCTCCACGGTTGTGTCCTCCACCGTCTTACTGACCACGACTGCGGCGTTATTAAGGAGCACGTGAACATCCGAGAAAGCGCGTAGAGTTTCACCAACTAGTTTCTGGACCGATGCGGGCTGCGAGACATCCACCTCCACCGCCAACGCTATGCCGCCCAGTGACGTGATTTGGCTTGCCGTCTCGCTCGCTCCCTGCAGATTGATGTCCGCCACGACCACGCGAGCGCCCTCTTTGGCGAATTCCTTGGCTGAGGCCCGGCCAATGCCCGCGCCGGCGCCGGTTACTACGACGGTGCGGCTTTTCAGTTTCATACTTGTTCCCCCCTCTCTCACGCGAGGCTTGACACTCTATCTGCGATGTATCGAACCCGATCCCAATCAGCGTCGGCTGTCACCATGTCGCTGACGCCCAGAACGAAATGACTTTGGTGACCATAGCGTATCAGCAGGTCATCAATGAACTGCCTGAATTCACCATCGGTCGCTTTATCCGGACAAAGCAGGATAGAAGGAATGCCGCCCCAAATCGTTATGCGATCAGCAAACGCCTCGCGAATTTCCTCCAAGCGGCATCGGGTCATGGGATAAGGGCAGAGCGAGTCGGCGATGTCGAAACCCGCCTCCCGATATAAATTCAAGAGAAGACGATTCTCCCCATCCGTATGGTTCATCAAGTACTTGCCCCGGCGGTGCAGTACCTCGGCGTATTCGCGGAGCGGAGTCAGCAGGTACTTCCGGAAGAAAGGAGGAGGAGTAATGGAGTCGTCATAGTTGCTGCCCAGCAGAATCACCTCGGCCGGGGAGTCCGCCGCAATGGTCCTAATGGCTTGATAGTAAGGCTCCATCTGCTCGGCGAGTCGCTCGACCGTTGCAGGGTAATCATGCAGGGCGTAAAAGAACTGGTCCATGGGCATCAATTCGGCCAGTATGTGCTGAATCGGGCAAGCGTAGCTGCTGGCGTACGCAACCACAATGCCTCGCTCCCCCACTCGTTCGCGCATCACCTCATAGCCGCTGAATTGTGGCTCAACCTTCAAGTGTGAAAAGATGTGGCCGACCACCTCGAAGTCAGCCAGGCCGCGGATGGCGTGCCCGGTGAGGTAGGGATCGGAAGCTCCTGCAGCGATCATTTCATCGGTATATTCGCTCGTGGTGCGGATACTGCCCACGGGCGTATGGTACTCGACCACGGTTCGCCGGCCTCTACTCAAGACTCGACGGTCCACGTCGCCTAAGGTCACTCTAAAGGGCAGGACGGATTGATGAACGATGCCCAGCGCCCGGTCCGCCGCTTCATCGTCTGTGCAATCCGTAAAGTCAGGGACAACCGCATAATAACTCACACCGAGCCGATCCGCGATCTCCATCAGGGTGAGCGACTCCAAGTCGGAAGGAAGCGAGTGGTTAAGACGCCGGGCACGATACCAGAACTCCAGTCGCGGAACAAAAGGCAGCCGATCAGGCGTTTCGCCGCGAATTGCTGCCAAAATCCGTTGCCGGTCATTCATCATCAAGCAACTCCAGCTTCTCCCTTTCAAGCAGGAAGAGAATGGAAAGGCGGCAGCAGACTGCCGCTCCCCACAAGTGGGCACGCTATGTGCCCGAGCTCGGCGGCAGAGCCACATCCAGCCACCCTGCCTTGCCCAATTGAATGTCGCGCTCCACAAACTCCCAGACCACGACCTTCTTGCCTTCCAGTATCTCGGGATTGGTAGCGAGACTCCTTCGCACGTCCGTGGAAGCGCCTCCGTCACTCACGATGAAGTCCAGCGGCGCCTGCAGCGCCATGGCCAGATACGACGGGAATCCGGCTGACCCAGGTAGAAGACGAGTCGGCGTCCCGCCCGCCCGGCTGTTTCCGCTGGATGCATCGCCAGCCGCCCCGATAATTTCCCCCAGTGACCGTGGCTCGCGTTCTTGATAGATCCGGCAGAAGCTGTCGCCCAGCACCAGAAGCGATACCGTTCCTCCCGGATACCTGTAGGTTCCGGGACGCTCGGCCTGCGATGAGGTCAGAAGCCTGCCGGCATTATCCGCCACTTGATCGCCGTTCACTTCCTCGGCTGGGACGTTGCGCCGGCTGGCACGAGGCTGGATCATTTCCAAGACGTCGCCATAGCGCTTCACCCGAACTTTTCTTGACCGGAACTCAACCGTGGGCTGTGGCGCCCACCCCAGCGCCTGAAGTTTTTCAGCCACAGACTCTGCCGCCAGCCTTGCTCCCTCGGGGGTCCAGTGCGTGTCTTGAGCCAAATACAAATAATCCTTCGAGGTGTTCTGCCGAACCTGTTGAAAGCGATTAAACAGGTTTACAACCTCTACTCCTTGAGCGTGCAACTTCTCCATCAAGGAGAGGGTGGGCGAAGCCAGACCCTTCCCTTCTCGTTGGGACGTCCGCCACATCATCTCCGGGTAAATGCTGGGCTTGCCCGGTACCGGCATCACCAGCAACTCAATATTCCTGTCCCGGAGCTGGTCTCTGAACCGGACGATGGCCCTCGCCACATTGTCTTGGTAAGTCCCCTCCGGAGCCTGGACCCAGTCCCCCACGCTGTCACCCAGGTCGGGACGGTCCGGCTCGACGACGTATCGGACATCCGGGCGGTAGAAGAGCCATCCGTCCCGCCCCATGTCAGCTTTCGAACCCGTGTCCCCCAGCAGGCGGAACAAGAATTGCTGCGTGAGAGGCCGAAGCCTTTGCTCAAACCAGGACTCATCCTTCAACCCCTGCTCGAATTGCCGGAGATTCTTCTCGGTCGGCGCATAGCGGAAGACGTCTGTAAACTGCACCCGCTGCCCGTGGCCCAACTGGATGCAAATCTGGCTGATTGGAACTCCGAATATAATCGCCAGAAAACACACAGCCAACGCTACTTCACTGCTGAGCGGACGACGCGACGAGGGATGCCCGGACTCGAGAAGTCGAGGGTCGCCAACTTCAGACGTTCCGGTGGCTGTCCCACGCTGCGACAAGAGTTGCACCCCTTAAAACTGAAAATACAGAAACGGATTGAAAGCCTGGTTGAACATAATCATGAGCGAGAACAGGAACAGAGGTACAAGGTAGGCCACCCGCCGCCACGTCTGGGGCTTGAGCGACCAATCAAACGCCTGGAGCGGCTGAAACACCAGGAACGCGCAAAACGCCATGACCCCGAGGTAATGCGGCCGGAAAATTTCCGCCCAGAGCAGGGGTGCGGCGCCGTTCGAGGGCACAAGCTTGAACATCGCGCCGAAATAGCGCGCCGCCGCTGTCAAATCGCTGGCGCGGAAAAGCACCCACGAAAATAGCATGAGCATGAAGGTGTTTGCAATGCGTACCGCTCGAGGCAGGCTCTCGTAGAAGCTCTTCTTGCCGCGCCACCTTTCCAGGGCGAGTAGCGCACCATGGTACCCGCCCCAAACTACAAACTGCCAATGGGCCCCGTGCCAAAGCCCCCCGAGCAGCATTACGATCGCCACGTTGATGTAGGTCCTCAGCTCCCCCTTGCGATTGCCGCCCAGAGGCAAGTAAAGGTAGTCGCGCAGCACACTCGACAGCGAAATGTGCCAGCGCCGCCAGAGCTCGGTGATGCTTTCCGACCTGTAAGGGGCATCGAAGTTCTTCATGAATTCGAAGCCCATCATGCGTCCCAGGCCCACGGCCATATCCGAGTAGCCACAGAAGTCAAAATAGATTTGAAACGCAAAGGCCAACACTCCGGCCCAAGCCGCCGCCATGCCCGGCGCCGCGGCATTGAATACTGCGTCAGCGACATTCCCCATCGTGTTGGCCAACAGGATTTTCTTGGCGAAACCCAGAATGAAGATCGATACGCCCGAGGCAAAGCGCGGCAGCGTATGTTCGCGGTAGGAAATCTGGTCGGCCAGGGTACGGTAGCGAATGATCGGCCCGGCAACCAGATCCGGGAAGAGAGCGACAAAGCAAGCGTAATCGAAAAAATGTTTGGCCGGTTTTGCGTGCCCGCGATACACGTCAATCACGTAGCTCAGGCTGTGAAACGTGTAAAACGAAATCCCGATCGGAAGAGTCACACGCAGGATTCGGAAGGTGGACATCCCCACAAGCTGCAGCAATGAGTTCAGGCTCTCGGCCGAGAACATGTAGTACTTGAAAAAACCGAGGAACCCCAGATTCATTGCGCAGCAAGCGAGCAAAGCGGCCTTCCTGCTCCTGGCGGATGCCCCCGGCCTCGCAATGATCCGAGCCCAGGTAAAGTCCATGATGGTTGAGGTCATCATCAGGATGACAAACCACGGCTTCCACCAGCCGTAGAACACGTAGCTCACAAGCGTAATGAAAAAGTTGCGCCACCGGTAAGGCAGGTTGAAATAGACCAGGAGAAAAAGTGGAAGAAAATAGAAAACAAAAATGTGCGTAGTGAAGACCATTCTTAATTTATGTCCTAAAGGGACGTGGGATTGGTCCAGACCGCGAAGAAACGATTGACCCTTTGGGGATAGCAGTAATCAAGCACGCCCGCGGGAGCTAAGTCCTGCAGTTCGTAGTCAAGGGCCATGCGGTCCGCCTCTCCCGCCACGAATCGTGTAAGCTTGCCACCCAGGGGCGAGTCGCCCCAAGCGTCGTCCTTTATTTCAGAGCGGGGCAGCCACGGCTTGTATTGACCCACGAAAATTACATCCCCGGGTTTCAGCTTGTATTCTCCTTGAGGGTCCTGCCGGTGGACCATCAACACCTGGTATTTCAAGACGTAGGTGTACATGTACGAGCCTCTCGCCGGAAACTCCGGAGGTCTCTCCAAGAGGCGCGCCGTCACCTCGATCCGGCCGGCTTGGGTAATGACTCTGTCTTGGCCGTCCTGGACCTTGTGCCCCAGCCACCACACGCTCAAGATCAGTCCAGCGATAAGGGCAAAGGCTCGCAGCGGCCCCGGACCGGCCGGCCATTCACGCGCCGCAGGCGTAGCTGTGCTCGCTGATTCTTGGGAATGCGATCGTGTCTCCAACGGAGATTCCAATCGCTCACTCCCCGCCGAGTTTGGCATTAGTCCAGTACGGGTGAAAGCCGGGTGGAAGATCCAGATGCAAGATGGGCCCTCTCTTCGCATGCTTGGCGTACTGCTCTTCCACTGCCATCCAGGAGCCGTCGATGATCGGAGTGTCGGCCAGACGAATTACAGCCATGGGACCGGCCAGACTACCGTCTTTGTCGAGCCTGCTATAGATCACGTATTTGTTATCCGGGGATACGCAAGCAAAGTAGAGATGCTTGAATTGTTCGGCCACCACCAGCTTACGTTCTTTCCCCTCCCTGTCGGCCATCATGAGCATGGTCCAGCTATAGTTCGGGTCGTTGGCGATCTTCTTTGCCGCCGCACCGCCGTCGTCCGAAGCAAGGCTGGTATTTCGGTGAGAAAAGATGCAGCCGCGTGAGTCGGGAAACCAATCGGGTGTGCAGTTCAAGACGCGGCTGATGAGCGTCAGCTTGCCACTCTCGACTCCGTAGGTCACGATGTTCCACTCCCGCCCCTCAACATTCGCAGTCCCGCAAAACTCTTTGCCATCGGGGGACCAGCCAAGTTGCCAGAAAATTCCCTGGCGCGGCAACTCCCTCACCATCTTCAAGCTCTGAAGATCGAAAATCCGAATCTTCCCTTCCTTCCTGTATAAGCAGGCGATCTGCTTACCATCCGGACTTAGCGTTGCCCAGGGATAGTCGCCCTCTGCCCCTAGCGCCCGGGAATTCGATCCATCGGCATTGGCGATCATCAGAACGCCGTGGTCGAGTTGCCTGTAATCCAGCTTCGGCTTCATCGTATCAATCCGGCGATACAGAATCCTCTTTTGGTCAGGGAAGAGACGGACGCCCAGCTCATTCGTTCCTGGAGTGCGAGTGAGATTGCGCAGATGAGACCCGTTGGGACGGGAGACGAAGAGATCGTAGTCTCCTTTTTCGGTCTTGGCGGAGAAGATGATCCAGCCTTTATCGGCCAGCTCGTTGTACAGTTTTTTCACCTCCGGGTCCTTGATTTCACGCGTTTCAGCTCTCGCCTCTCCCGTCAGGAGCGCAAGGTTCAGAAAACCCGCGGCTAGCAAGATTGCGATATATGCTCCGGTGCGAAAAGACTCGAAAGCACGTTCTGGGATACAAACCGGTCGTCGTTTCATAAGCCCTGTTCTCCCAAATCTTGGTCAAAGCCCGTAGCCAGCCACTGCACACTCAGCTCGGAGACTTGATAATATAAACTTTTTCTTGTAGGTAATGCCAGCCTCTGCGATGTGGTGTTAGGGTCGCGACACATAGGAGCGGCCCTTGTGGCCGCCCTGGGGCAACCACAAGGGTTGCCCCTACAACGGGGTGGCAAAAGGCGGTCAGTGTGGCGTTACAATGGCGAGTTTATTTCGCCAAGCGGCGGCGTAAGGCCGCCTCTACAGACTACCAGTGAAACTTCAAGGCGAATTCTAAAGCCCTGGGATCGGTGGCGATGTTCGTAATGCGCCCGAAGCTGCACCCAGCCTGGTGGACCAGGTCCGTCCCGCCGCTTTCCGTAGGTGGCAAGCAAAATCCTGTATTGGGAAGACCCAGGTTCTGGTGGTTCAGCGCGTTGAAGGCCTCCCAGCGAACTTCGAAGTACTTCTCCTCATTAAAATGGAACTGTTTGTTCAGCGCGGTGTCAACGTTCCAGAACCCCGGCGAGCGGAAATTCGCCAGCCTCGGTCCCATGGTGCCATACTGCCAGGCACGAGGATCCAATTGATTGTAATTAGCCCAAAAACTCTGATCCGAGCCGAAAGCAGGTACAAACGCGGCAGGATTGATCCAGTCGGCGATTTTTTCAGCTTTGCTGCGATTCTGAGAGAAGCCAGGACTGCCAATCAAATCGCACCGGCTAGTGATCTGGTCGCCGGGGCAGGAGATGGGAAGGGGCACGCCGGTTTCGGCATTGAAATTGGCGCTCAGCAGCCATCCTCCGAAGATGCCATTCAAGACGCCCTTCTGGTTCAAAAACTGTCTACCGGCCCCGAAGGGCAATTGATAGGTGCCGGCGATATTGAAGATCTGTGAAATATCGTCCGGGGCAATCGCACGATCGACTTTTCGGTTATCCCAGTCCTGGTAGTTGGATGAGTTCAAACCACTCAGGAGTCCGGCTCGCCCGCCCGTTCCCCCACTTTTGGAATAGCTAATTGGATTGACCGACGACCAACCGGACACCGTGGCGGTGTCGGCGTTGTTGATTTTCTTGGAATTCGTATACGCCGCCGTGAACTGGAGACCGTGCGAGAACCGCTTTTGGACCTTGACATTCATCCCATGGTAAACCGTGGTCCCGTCGAACGCCGTGGCATCAACAAGCCCGGCCACCGCGCCGTAGAACGGCCAAGGCGTCAACAGCGTACTTAGAGGAAGCGTGGATGATCCGTAGACCGACTGCAAGGCGGCTGCGGTGGTACCCGAGTAAACCTGCGTGATGGGGACGTCTGAGTAGAGGTCCGACTTGTATTGAAGCATGTCTTTGGTTGGGACATGATTGAAGTTGCGAAAAGGCTCACCGAGCAAATGCGTTCCGTGGCTGCCGACATAGCCGACGCTCGCCATGAAGTTGCCCGGCAACTCACGCTCGACCTGAAAGCTCCACATCTGGACCATGGGGTCATGGCTCACGGGGCTCAAGAACTGGAGATAGGGGAAGCCGAGCAGAGGACTATGCTGGATAGCCGGGAATCCGCTGGATCTGGGGGGAATAGTGAGGCCGGCCTTGCTGGTCGTGGTGTCACTGAGCGGAAACGAAACGCACTTTCCGCTCAAAGCCGCGCATCCTGGAGTCCAGCTTCCATTCCAGTCATATTCGGGCGACCAGCCGGGGAAGTTTGAGGGGGTTTGTCCCGGCGAGAGCGCGCCCTGGAAAGCGTTGCTATAGAAAATGTCGTAGCCGCCTCGGAACACCGTCTTGTGGTCGGAGAAAGGTGTCCAGGCAAAATTGAGGCGAGGTCCGAAGTCCGTCTTGTTGGCGGGGAAGATGTCATGACCCTTGGGAAACTGCGGGTCGCCCTCGTAGATGACTTTGCCTGGGAGGCCGGTCGCAGGGTTGGGGCAATTCAGGCAGAAATTAGACATGGGGTGCTGGTTGATTTTGAACATGCCATAGATGTCATAACGAAGGCCGAAGTCGATGGTCAAGCTGCGGCTCACCCGGTAGTCGTCCTGCCAGTAAAATCCCCAATAACGATCGCGGAGCCGAGGCGAGAACATCAAGCCGCCGTCCCCGTCGCGGCCATTACTGCCTACCGCCCCGAGCAGGAACTGCTCCAAGCCGGCCCCTCCTCCGATACCACCAATCGAGTCGACGCTGTTGTCACCATTGAAACTGAAGTTAGTGCCGTAGCCGCTTTCATACCAGCTATGCTCGAGGCGGTAGAGGAAGCCGGTCTTCATGGTGTGCTTCCCGATGATCTTGGTCACGTTGTCGAGGAAAGTGAAAGCTTCGGAGCCGGTCAACATATTTACCCAGTTTACAGGTCCAAAGCTCATACTGCCGCCGCTGGGAGTGCTGATGTAGATGTTAGGAATTGGAAAATAGGGGTCTTCCGGGATTTGAGACGGCGCCAAGACCTGCTGGACCTGGGTTTGGTCTGTAATGCTGTCGGGATAAGGATGCTTCGGGTTGGTGGTCATCGCCTGCCGGCTGTAACTCACTCGAAAGTCGTTGACGAAAGTCGGGCTGACCGCGTACGTATTGCCGAAGGCGATGATCTGATTCGCCATTTGCACGTCGTAATTGCCGCCCCACCCCGTCCCCGACCAGGGGAAGGTCGCTCCTGTCCAAGGCACCCGGTAGTTGGCGTACTTCAGCGGATTGTAAAGCCATTCACCGAAATACTTGCTTTTGTCGCTCCATTGGTGATCAATCTTGACCGAGATATTGTTGGGGTCCTGGCTGCTGCCGATCGTCCCCAGATAGTTGCTACAGGTCTGGTAGTTGCCGCTCACAGACTGCGGACAACTACTCAGGGGATTGTTGTAGTTGGGCAGAGGGAAGGAGTTCATATAGAACATGGCGACGGGATCGAGCCGATTGGCGGGCAGCTTGGTGGCAAAATTGCACGTCTGCTTCCCCGCATTGGCTGGGTCGTCGATGACCGATGCCTGACACCCATTCATTACCAGTGGCGTCCCGAAAGCGGTCCGGTCAAACACACCTTGCGAGTTCGGGCCGACGGTACTGAATGCATCCCATAGGCCATATTGGGCGGTATTGGGATCCTCGCTGAAATCGCCTTGACGCATCAGAGGCGTGGGGACGGTGTACGTTTGCGTGCCGATCAGGTGGAGAATCGTGGTGTCCCAGGAAAAGAAGAAAAACGTCTTGTCCTTCCCATTGTAAACATGCGGAAGCACCACGGGTCCGCCCAGGGTGCCGCCGAAGTTGTTGAAGCGGAGTTGCCGGCTCTTGATGAGCTGGCCTGTGGAACTCACCGAGGTGAAGGGATTGCGCGCGTTGGTGGCGTCGTTGCGCGCAAACTCGTAAACGTCCCCGTGAAGTTTATTGGTCCCCGACTTGAGAACCACGTTGAAAGCGGCCCCGCCCGTGCGGCTGTACTCCGGCGAAAACGCCTCGGTGATGACCTGGAATTCCCCAACGGCGTCCGGCGAGGGATTTACTGCGAGATTCTCGTCCAGTCCCGACAGATCCAAGTTGCCGTCCAGGTACCAGGCGTTAGCGCCGCCTTGCCCGCCGTTCACCGACAGATCGGAACCCTCAACGTGGGTAGCATCCGGAAACGTTCCGTCTTGGCTGTTAAAGCCGAAATTACTTCCCGGCGGGCCAGCCACAGAATTGACTCCCGGAAAAAGGAAAACAAGCTGTTGCAGGTCGCGGCCGGCCAACGGGATGTTTTCGACCGTGCTCGCCCCGACTGTCGTGGAAAAGTTCGAGGCCGCAGTCTCAACCAGCGCCGGGGCCGCGCTCACTTCGACCTGCTGGCGCACCGTACCGACCTTGAGCGTGAGGTCCTGGCGGATGACTTGCCCGGCCGCCACCTCGATGCCGACGAGTTCTTCCGGCGAGAATCCCGCTGCCGCAAAACGAGCGCGGTACTGTCCCGGGATCAGCGCCTCGACGCGGTAATAACCGGAGCTATTCGTCTTCACCGTTTGGGCCTCGTTTCTTTCGACCGAGGTGACGGTAACATCGACGTTGGGCACAACCCCGCCTTGCGCGTCAACCACCACGCCTTCCAGCACACCACGATTCAACTGAGCCTTGAGCGCCGGCGCCCAATCTAGGGCCAAGAGCAATGCTAGGATCAGAAGGGCCAACTTGCGGGAACACATGCTCGCCTCCTCTATGGGTGGGTCAAGTTCATAGTGCTATTCTAACCACCGCCGTCCTGTCATTCGATATTCGGTATTTTTTGCCTGTGTAGCATACCTAGCATGGCCCGATTGAGCCTGTCAAGCAGTTTCGTCGCATGTACTTGCCTTTTGCCGATTTTCTTCATAAGTCAGTCACGTAATTCTCCCCTGCCATACCGGTTTTGCTCTGGCTACGAGCGGCGGTGTAGTCCCCCTCGCCAACCGCGTGCCAACCGCAAACTCAAAAGAGCGATTTGGCAGATCTGTTCAGCACCGGTCAGTTCGCGCCCCCGAGCGCCGCGGTCCGGCGCATTAGGGTCCGCGCCACCCCTCAAGGTGCTTCGGGCATGCCGGTCGCCCAAGAATACGTTCGTGCAAATCGGCCTGGCACGTGGCAAAATCTCACCATCATGCACCAACTCTCTTTAGTAAGAGCCGCAGGGTCGAAAAACCAGGGTGGCGCATACGTCCCGCCGTACTTTGGCGGGATGTATGCGCCCTCCGGACAGGGGCGCAGACATGCCAAACTACGGCACGTCTGCGCGACCCGTGACTGTTTTTCATGGGGTTTCGCGGGCCGAAGGCCCATGGGGACAGACCTCAAATGCGGAGGTCCGGGCCACGGCGCTCGATCTCCGGCGGTGCTGAAAACAGTGCCCATTCTACTCGCTGCAGTTTTCCTTGTGGTTGGCACTCCAGCGTCCGGTATTGGCACGGCATGGCGCGCCTCTACAGGATCATGGTGGGAAAAGCTGCGGGGTTCGAAGAGCACTAAGTGTGCGCTACCCGCTCGGCCGTTAATTGCAGCTTCCGAGCGGACGGCGTACGTCATGTTTGCGGAGGCCCTCCAAAGGTCGCTGGACGATCAAATCGAAGAGGCCCTAGCCAAAGGAGATACGAGCACGGCTCGGAAGTTGGTACCAGAGTTCCTTGCCGAGCCTCGAGTGCCCGCCGAGATTCTCCTGCGCACGGGCGCCGGCCTTGCCGAGCACGACTTGTACGCGGAAGCCGCCACGGTTTTCGACCGCGCCGCCAAGGATTTCCCGCAGTTATTCGAGGGTTACTACAATCTTGCGCTCGCGGAACTGGCCCTCGGGAAATTCTCCGACGCGCTCGCCATGCTCGCTAAGGCGCCGCCGACTGCGCCGTCCGGCGAAGTGGCACGCTCCTACTTGCGCGGCAAGATCGAAGCAGCCCTGGGGAAAAACACAGAGGCCGAAAGGGATCTCGCCGCAGCATTTACCGCCGCTCCCACGGAAGAGAACTATGCCCTCGATTTGGGCTTGTTTTACCTTCGGGTACAGAATTACCAGCGGGCCCTGGAGGTATTCCAAAAAGCAGCGAACTTACAAAAGGGCTCCCCTTTCCTCCAACTCGGCCTTGGTTTGGGCCAGTTCCTGGGTGGACGAGAGGCCGAAGCAATAGAAACCTGCCGCGCGCTCCTTGCGGCTCAGCCGAATTTCTCGCCCGCCCGAGTGATGATGGCCTTTGCCCTCTACGTGCAGGGGCAGATCGAAGAGGCGGAGAGAACTGCCGCTCAAGGTTTGCGCGACCCGAACCCGTCACCATATCTTCTCTACTTAGACGCTGCCTGCCTGATCAAGCTCCAGTCCCGCGATTCCAACCTCATGCTGAAGGACCTCACAATTGCTGCGCGTGCGATCCCTCGCTGCAGCTTGTGCTATCTGGCGCTAAGCAAGGTTCACGAACGGCAGGGCGATCGCAGCCGCGCGACGGGTGATCTGGAGAAAGCCATCCGCCTGGACCCGAGCCTGGCGGATGCGTGGTATCGCTTGGGGGCGCTCTACGAGCAGGCCGGCCAGGCGCAAGCGGCGCGCCACGCGCGCCGCCGGTTCGAGGAACTTAAAGGGAACAAAGCTAATCGGGAAACCGAAATGCTTCGTGACGTCTTCTTGAAGAGCCTGGGGGGGAGAAGTGATTAGTGACTAGTGCCAGAACAGTGGCTAAAAGCTGTTTCAAAACCTTCTCTACCCGGTTCCAACGGGGATGGCCGCCTGGGCGTGAAGCCGTGCTCCCCGCAGGGGAGCAAGATGAGTAGCCGGGGGTGAAACCCCCGGACCAAGGCCCCACACCCCGCCTTCGGCACCCCTCTCCCCGCAGGCGGGGAGAGGGGAACGGGGGTGAGGGGGCGTCGTTTCCGGGGGCGTTGCCCCCGGCTACTCATATTCAGCCCCTGCGGGGCTGAGTCCTCAAGCAGCCGCCGGGGATCTTGGGCGGTATTCAGTAATCTCCCCTCTGCTGGGCGGTTTCGAAACAGCTTCTAGCTACTCCTGCTCTTCCCTAGCCACTGAGCCCTAGCCACTGCTCTTCTCACTGATGTTGATGTCGCGTGCCTTCGCATGCCTTACCCGCAAGACGCCGGTCCCCGCGTCAAACATCCAGCCGGGCTCGTCCAGGTCGGTCCGGGCGCGGAGAGGCGTGCCGTTGGCCATGACGCGTTGCGGCTGGAAACCCAGCCGCAAGACTTCGGTCGCATCTCCGTCATACGTCGTATAGCTCACATCGCGGGTTGCGTAAATCACCTTCACAACTACCGAAGAAGAGCGCAGCAGGTGGCTTTCCGCTGGCGGCGACCATTCTGGCACGGAGCCCATTCCGGCCAGGAAGTGCCGGATGTAATCTGCATACCCGTCCGAGAACCAGAACTCGTCTTCCGCCATAGCTTCGGTGATCAATCCGTCTTCATGGGCCATGTAGCTGGCCCAATTGAATGCGCGAAAGGCCTTTTCCTTGAAACCTTCATCGCCTGTCTTTTCGTAAAACAACGCACAAACCGAGGCGTATCGAGACGTGTGACTGCCCATCTTGTCCATGTCTTCGACCGTCTGCTCGGAGATCGCATTGGCCCCCCACTGCTGCCCGTGCTGAATGGGTTCTTGCTGGACCAAACGGTATTGTGAGCTGGCGGGGACATCGACGGCGAAGGTCTTCTCAATCCAAGTCAGCAGCTCTTGGGCGTGCGCCTTCCACTCCGGATCAATTTCGGGATGCTGCAGCAGGTAGCGGGCCGTCTCTCCGGCCGAGTATTGATTCCAATTAACGAGATTGGGATCGCTCGGAACATCCTCGAAATAGGCGCTCCACACGTTGTTGCGGAGTGGATATTTCATCAACCAGTCCCAAGCCAGGCGCCGCGCTCGGTGATACGGCGCCGGGTCACCAAATCCCAGCCGAAGCAGCTCATCGAACAACTTGATGCTGGAGATGACGTCGGCGGTATACTCGTCACGAACCACATTCGTGTGCGCATATACGCGGAATGGCCAAGGCGAGTGCGTCACGTCGCCAACGCGCACATGCAAAGCCAGAGCATTGGCGCAGGCCAAGGCGGCGTCGCGGTACCTCGCATCCCCCGTCAGTTCGTAGAATTTCAGATACCCCAGTCCCAGTTCTCCAGCCTTATCCGGCTGGATCGCAAAGTGACCATCTCCGCGCCCGCAGGCGCCGGCGCCGGGGCGAAGTTTTTCGCAGTACTTTACGTCATCGGCGCCGAAATACTCCGTCGCCCCCGGCTCAGAACTCGCATACGGGACACTCGCCCACTCCCAGGTGGACGGCGTAGTGCCGTGGGCAAGCTGGTAATCGAGCATCTCGCGCACGCGATCGAGCGCCGTCTTATCGCCCGAGTAAGCGTAGTACGCCAGGGCCGAGTCCACGAACATGGCGTATAATCCTGCCGGATTGTGCGGCCAGTCGGTGCCTTGTAGGGTGGAGGGGTCGAACGTGGAGTGCACCAGATAAACCCTCAAACCGTTCGACTCAACGGGAACCCTATTCTCGATGAAATCCCAGGCCAGCTTTACCACATGGTCGTAGGCGCGATCCTGCGGCGTCAACCAAGAAAGCAATTTGCCTTGGCCGTCCAGAACAACCGGGTGGCCATTCAGCCGGTTTCTCTGTTGGCCCGGAAGTAAGGAACCCGCGCTCAAGGTCAGAACCAGCGCCAAAGCGGGAGTGCGATGGCGACGCTGCATGTCATCCCCTCTGTCACGGAAGATTCTTGCTTTTTCGCCTCACCCCGCGATCCTGACCTCCCCGGAGTGCGTGTGCCGTACCTTAATCACGAAGTCGCCGCCGGGGAGGGGCTGTACAGAATATCCATCGTCGCTGAGGCCGTCGCCTTGCCGCAACGCAACGCTGCCAGCGCCGACTTGCGCCGGCTTGAAATGGAGCCGAAGTACTTCCGTGGCTGACGAGTCGAACGTCCGATACTGAATGGAGCGATCGGCGTAAGTCACCTTCTGCACCACGGACGAGGAACGCAACAAATGGTTTTCACCCGCCGGAGCGAACTCTGGAACGGCGCCCATGCCCCAAGAGAAATTCCGGGAGTAGTCGCCATAGCCGTCATCAAACCAGTATTGTCCCTCGAACCCCAGGCCGCAGCAGGAGATTTTTCCATCGGAGGCTGCGAAATAGGTGGCATAGTTCAACGAGCGAAAGGCATCCTCGCGGGCTTGGGCATCGTTGGTCCTCTCGTAATACATCGCGTTAATCGCCCCCCAGCGGGAAGTGTCGCTGGCCAGCCCGGCGCGCGAGCAGCAGCCTTGGAAGTTTGGCGGCTCACCTTGTTCATCAATCGCCCAAGCGTCGAAATAGGGGCCGCGGCCAAGCGACCGCCGCACCCAATCGATAATGTGGCCAACGTGGTTGACCCATTCGCGGTCGACGGCAGTGGGGTCAGGACGCGTCAAAATATAGTAAGCCGTCATGGTCGGCTCAGCCTGGTTGAGGTTTTTCTTGTTCTCAGGGACGTCTTCGAAATACCCGCTCCAACGGTCATTCCGCATCGGGTAGGCAAGAATCCACTTCCAAGCGACGGCGCGCGTCTTGTCAAAGCTCTCGGTGTCGCCAGCTTTCAGACGGACCAGTTCATCCAGGAGTCGAACGTTCGCAACCACCATCCCCCCGTAGTATTCTCCCTCCGTAACCTCCGTCGAGTGCGCATTCAGGCGGCCGCCCAGTAGGCGCCCCGTCCTTGCGTCCACACGAAAAGGCCAAGGTGTGTGGTCGGCGTCGCCGGGCTTCACGTGTTTGGCCAGTGCCTCGGCACACTTGATGCCGGCATCCAGGTATTTGCGCTCACCGGTCATTTCATAAAAGAGGACGTAGCCGACGCCAAGCTCTCCCAGCTTGTCGGTTTCAATGCCACCGATGAAGTCGCGCGGCACGTCCTGCAGGCAACCACCATACTCGGGCTCGTTCTTGCAATTGGTCGCATAGGGAACGCTCGCCCAATCCCAGTCCGCCGGCGTGGTGCCGTGGGCGAGTTGGTAGTCAAGCATGGAGCGCACCACCTCGATAGCTTGATCGTCTCCGGAGTATGGATACCATCCCATCAGCGAGTCCACGAATTGCCCATATAAGCTCGCGGGATTGCCTTGCCAGTTCCAACCCTGTAACGTCTTGTCGTCGTAGACTGCGTTGAGCAGGTAAACCTTGAGTCCTGTGGCCGGGTCGTTGGGCACCTTGTGCTCCATGAAGTCCCAGACAAGCCGCAGGACTTTGTCGTAGCCTTGGCTCTTCTCAGGGTGATACCAAGCCAGCAGCCGGCCATTGGCATCAACCACGGCTTTCTGCCATGGCAGTTGCGCGTTAACCCAGCCCGGAAGCTGTTGCTGGCCATAAGCTGCAAAAGAGATGAGTATGATCACCGCTAGACAATTCACGATTGCCAGACAAAGACTGCGGATCATAGTGGGGATCCCTCCGAAACGTATTGCGGTGGCACAGGCACCGCCCCGACCGCGCGCTACTTGCCCGCCACCTCAACTTCAGAAGACTGGACATGCCGGATGCGAACTACATAATCGCCGCCGGGAAGCGACTCGAGCGTGTATCCCTCGCCTGCCAAGTCGTCGCGTTGCGCCAAAGTCTGGGAACCGGCGGTGACCCTTGACGGCCTGTAAGCCAGCCGCAGAACCTCGGTGGCGTCCTTATCGAAAGTCCTGTAGCGCAAGCTGCGTTCCCCGTACTGCACATGTTGCACCGCTGTCGACGCGTGCAGCAGGTGGTCTTGCTTCATAGGCGCCAGTTCCGGCATGGCGCCCATGGCCCAATTAAAATGACGCAGGTAATCCGAGTAGCCGTCGCTGAACCAGTACTGGCCACCAAATCCGATACCACAGCAGGAAATCTTACCGTCTGCGGCGGCAAAATAGGTCGCATAGTTTAGGGAGCGAAAGGCGTCTTCTCGTGCCTGGCTGTCGTGGGTCTTCTCGTAATAGAGGGCGTTAATCGCGGCCCAGCGGGAAGTATCGCTGCCCAGGCCGGAGCGTGAGCAGCAGCCGTGAAACGTCGGCGGTTCGCCCTGTTCATCAACTCCCCATGCGCCTAAGAACGGCCCTCTTCCCAGCGAGCGTCGTACCCAGTCGATGAGATGACCGACGTGGTTGATCCAGTCAGGATCGACGGCGAGCGGGTCCGGCCGGCTGAGAATGTAATAAGCTGTGTAAGTCGGGGCCGCCTGGTTCACATTCTTCGGATTTTTCGGAACGTCCTCAAAATAGCCGCTCCACTTGTCATAGGCGTTGGCGTCGGGATTGAGGGGATGATCGCGAAGCCAGGTCCACGCCGCATCGCGAGCTTTCAGGTAGTTCTCAGTATCGCCTTCCTTCAGCCGGATTAGCTCATCGAACAAACGCAGCGAGGAAGCAACGATGCCGCCGTATTCCTCGCCCGCCAGGACTTCTCCTGTCTTCCCATCCACGCGGAACGGCCAGGGAGTGCGGTCGTCATCCCCGGGACGAACGTGCTTGGCCAGAGCGTCCGCACAGTGGATCGCGGCCTCCAGGTATCTGCGCTCGCCGGTCATTTCATAAAAGAGCGCATAGCCGATTCCCAATTCGCCCACCTTGTCGGTTTCGATCCCGCCGTAAAATTCCTTCGGCATATCCTGGATGCAACGGCCGTAGTCGGGTTGATCGTCGCAGTTGGTGGGGAACGGCACGCTTGCCCAGTTCCAGTCAGCGGCGGTTGTGCCGTGCGCCAGCATATGGTCGAGCATTCCGCGGACCGCTTGGATAGCCTCTTCGTCGCCCGAATAGGGATACCAAGCGACCAAAGAATCCACGAAAGAACCAAAAACCATCGCGGGGTCGTGCTGCCAGTTCATTCCCTGCAGCGTCTTGTCATCGAAGACTGCGTTAATCAGATAGATCTTCAGCCCGGTGCCACTGCGCTGGTCGTTGGGAACCTTGTGCTCGATGAAGTCCCAACCGAGGTGGAGCACCTGGTCATAGCCGAGATTCTTTTCGGGGTGATACCAGGCAAGCAGCTTGCCCTCGGAATCAATCACTCGATCATGCCATGGCAACTGGGCATTCACGTAATTCTGCGCGTTAAGCAGCGCCGCCGTTGACAGCAGCAGCGCGGAACCACAAACAATTCCCCGCAAACAACGAATGGCTCTGAGCATTTTCCAGCTCTCCTTTGAGCTTTTTAAGCCAGCTCCCACTTCACCGGCCACGCGCCCTGAATCGCGCGGACTTTACCCAACTGTCGCAGCCGGTCCATGTGACCATTCACCGAAAACATGGCGAGCGACCAAGTCTCTTTTGGCCAGTCACCCACGGCATTCGACACCGCATCAATGAGCTCTTTCATAGTGAGTCCCGAGGTACGCTTCCCGAGACTGGATAGAATGGTATGATCGAAGATTTCCACGGTTTGACGCGAGTCGCTGATGAAGTCGCGGATTTCATCGCCGGTCATAATGGGCCAATGCCCGGAATATAGCGTTTCGATCTCGAGACTCTCGAGGTAGCGGAGGGTGCTGAGATATGTGTCGACGTAGTAGTACGTGACGGGAATCGCCAACCCGCCCGTTGCTTTCGGACAACCGCGCCCGTGGACGGCATCGCCTACAAAGGCGCTCTTGTGCTTGCTGTCATACAAGGCGAGATGCCCATGCGAGTGGCCCGGCACGTGCAATACGTCGAGTGCCCAATCATCGTCCAAATGGATCTTCTCTCCCCCTGAGAAGGTCACGTCCATGTGGCGGAACCGTCCCGCGTCAGGCCCCGGGTCCGGATCGAAGCCCACGTCATGCTCCTTCCGGAGAAAGTTGTAGCGGCGATCATATAATTGCCGGGGGGCTTCAACTAATTCGCGGTCGGCCTCGCCACAGCTCAAGAGGGTTCGCGGCGATGCAACCTTGATGGCGTCATTTCCACCTTGATGGTCAAGGTCCGAATGGGTGGTCACAGCGAATGTAAGTTTGTCAGGAGCCAGCCCCAGCCGCTCCATGTACGGGAAAATCACTTTTTCAGGCGTCTCGGCAATGCCCGTATCGATCAAGACAGTATTCCGGCCGGCGAGCAGATACTGGAACAGATTACGTCCGTCAAACAACGATTGAATCTGATATGCGCGATCGTACAGTTCCATGGAGTGCTCCTTTCAGCGGGTTTATTACATCTATAACGAATCCCACAAAATCGTCAAGCGATTGTTGAATAATGTCCTGGGTAGCACGGACCGCAGGTGTCTGCCGTGGGCCAAAGAGTTGAGAGATTAGTGGCGGGTGTGATATTTTGTGATTTCGGTATTCACGATGAGGGTACGTCACATCTTAGATGCTTTCAGGATTCAATGCGACTGAGCTGCCTTCCGGTATCTTATTTTGGGGCCATCTCGCAAGGGCAGATGACCCTGGCCGAGTGGATGGATTTCGCCGTCGAACTTGGTTTGGACGGTATTGAGTGTGGGCCGCTCCTCGTCAAGCCCTTGGGGCCCGCCACACCAACTGAATTTCTGCGCCTGGCCGAAGCGCGCGGCTTGGCCGTCAGCAACTATACCGGCTACTCGGATTTCGCCCATCCCGATCCGGAGGCGCGCCAACGCGAACTCGCAAACCTGCTCAAGAGCCTCGAGGTCGCACGCGAGTTGGGAGCCCCCTCCGTACGCGCGCTCACGGGCCAGCAATGGCCCGGGGTGAAAGTTGAGGACGGTATTCAATGGGTGGTCGAGGGCATCCGCCAGGCGGCCGGGGAGGCGGATAGCATGGGGTTGCGGCTGAACGTCGAGAACCATACCAAGGCAGCCATCTGGACGCACTTCGACTTCGCCATGCAGGGCGAGGTTTTCCTTCGAGTCATGGAGGGATTGCGTGACGTACCCGTAGGCGTACAATTCGATATCGCTAATCCGCTGGTGGCGGGCGAAGACACGCTAGCCCTATTCGAAAAGGTCCGTTCACGAATTGGTTACGTCCACGTCAACGACGTGCGGCGTGTGGGAGTATTTGAGTTCGTACCGGTGGGATCGGGTCTTGCCCCCATCCGGGAGGTGCTGTCGCGATTGCGCGAACAAGGTTACGCCGGCTGGGTAGGCATCGAAGAGGCCAGCCGGACCGGCAAAGAAGGTTTCCAGCAAGCCGTGCGGTATACCCGCCAAGCCCTTCAGTCCTGACTCCCCAAACCGCTTCACGCCGCGGCAGCCAACTCCTTCTTTACCTCTATACCGGCCATGCGCTCAATGAATTGCGCGATCGCGGAGTGATCCAGTTGGCCCTTGCCCTCGTTCATCAGCGCCATAAGCATCTGCTGCACGAGACTGGTTAGAGGGAGAGAAACCTTCAGCGACTCGGCAGCCAGAAGCGCGTTGCGCAGGTCTTTCTGGTGCAACTCGATCCTAAACCCGGGTTTGAAATTGCGCGCGATCAGCATGGGGGCCTTGACGTTGAGTACCGTGCTGCCCGCCAAGCCACCCTTGACAGCATTGAAGACAATTTCCGGATCGAGGCCGGCGCGCGTCGCCAACACCAGGGCTTCCCCCATGGCGGCAATGTTGCATGCCACCATGATCTGATTTGCCAACTTTGTGGTGTTGCCGGCGCCCACGGGTCCGGTCAGCGTCACCGCGGAGCCCATCCTCTCGAGAATCGGGCGGGCTTTCTCGAAGGCTGTAGGTGCGCCGCCCACCATGATCGCCAGCGTCCCGTCAACCGCCTTAGGCTCTCCGCCGCTCACGGGAGCGTCCAAAAACTCCACGCCCTGCGCAGCGCACGCCGCAGCAACCTTCTGCGACACGGTGGGACTGATGGAGCTCATATCCACTATCAAGGCGCCTTTGCGTGCGCCCGCGAGAACGCCGTCGGGGCCTAAAATCGCAATCTCAACGTCGCGCCCATCCGGAAGCATGGTGATGATAATCTCGGATTGAGCTGCGGCGTCACGGCATGAAGCCGCCGGGGTTGCGCCCGCTTCCCGCAATTCCATGAGCGGGCCGGGCCGCAAGTCATACACAATAAGTGAATGGCCCGCTTTGAGAAGATTTCGGGCCATAGGCTTTCCCATGATGCCCAGTCCGATGAATCCAATCTGTGACATGAGTCCTCCTATTTTTGACTCGCGCCGTACTTCCTTCTGCGGCGTGAAATGACGGATCGTATGTTACTATATCGCGTCGGAAAAGAAAGCGGGATTGCGTGCTGTCCTAATTTGGCCGTAGCGCCGCCATCTTGGCGGCTCCAGTGCCGGCTGGAAGCCGGCGTTACCGCCCAAATTAAGACAGTACCCGGGATTGATCCTTGTAGCGACGGTCGCTGACCGCCGGCGGCGGTTCTCTGACCGGGGTGTTAAATTCGCAGGAGTTCCGGCGCTCAGATAGCGCCGCCACAGCAAGGAGGCAAATGGCACACGGTACATACCTCGATTGGGTGATAGGAGAGACGCGCACGAAATGGTGGCACGACTCTGCGGACCCTGCAGAATTGGAGATTGGCTTGAAACGCGGCGCCATCGGCGTCACCACCAATCCTTTTCTGGCGAATCTGGCGTTGACGCGCAACCGGGGATTGTGGGCGGCCGACATCGAACCTGTGCTTGCCCAGCGTCTTCCGGCCGAGTCAAAGGCAGAGGCGCTCATGCAGATTGTGGTAACGCGGACAGCGGAGAAGTTACTGCCGCACTACCAGGCGAGCCAGGGCGCCAGGGGGTACGTGTGCGCTCAGGTCAACCCTTCGCGCGCGGGCGACCGCGATGCGATGCACGCAATGGCCAAGCGCTTCCACAAATGGGCTCCGAATATCGCCGTCAAGTTGCCAGCCACCGGCGCCGGCTTGGATGTGTTGGAAGATTGTGCGGCAGAGGGAATCACGGTTACGCTGACAGTCAGCTTCACAGTGCCGCAGGCCGTGGCCATCGCGGAGCGGTACCGCGCGGGAATCCGTCGAGCTCGCGAGGGGGCCATCGAGCCGGGAAAGTGTTTCGCGGTGATCATGATCGGTCGCCTGGACGACTACCTGCGAGAAGTCGCGCACGATAACCAGGTAGCAGTCAGCGAGTGTGATATCCGCCAGGCCGGTTTGGCCGTCACCAAACGCGCCTACGGGCTCTATCGTGAGCGCGGTTACGAGGCCGTGCTCCTGATAGCGGCTCTCCGCGGAGACTATCATTTGACGGAGCTGGCAGGCGCCGACCTCTTGATGTCTATTGCCCCGCCTTACCAGGAGATCTTCGTTACGCAGGATTTACCGCGGGAAGAACGGATCGAAATGCCGATCCCCACTGACGTCATCGAGCGCTTGTGCCAGATGCCCGAGTTCGCGCGTTCCTACGAACAAAACGGAATGGCGCCAAGCGAATTCGTCAGCTTTGGAGTCACGCAACGAACGCTCAGCCAGTTCGTCGAGTCTGGATGGAGGCTGCTGGAAACGTTTAGTTAAGCAGCTTGTACGGCTTCAGCCTTTAGCATTTGCCCGTTGCCAATTGAGTTTCGTTTCTGCTCCTCGGCGCTCAGACGGCCGCACCCTTTCGGCTACCCACCGCTTCCAGCGCCTGCTGCAACGAGCGTTCAATCAGGCTGCACATCTCATCGATCTCCGGCTTGCTGGCGATAAGCGCCGGAGCCACGGCAAACCAGGTTGGATCGATGCGCATGATCAGGCCATTCTCGAGCGCGGTGCGCTTCATAGCCTTTCCTAACTCGGGGAAGGGTTCCATCGTCTCGGTGTTCTTGACG
>Ga0187879_10000607_pt1 | contig 23844 bp, 15 predicted proteins | sample June2016WEW_19_1_FD_132423 | JGI IMG/M metagenome (GOLD analysis project Ga0187879, IMG submission 132423) | Peatland microbial communities from SPRUCE experiment site at the Marcell Experimental Forest, Minnesota, USA - June2016WEW_19_10 | ecosystem: Environmental > Terrestrial > Soil >... | reverse complement strand
TCGAGCGCGGCCTGCCGGACGCGCAACGCGCACAATTCCTCTTCGCCGAGCTTTTCGGCGCAGCCTGCGACTACGCGCATTCCGCGCTCGACGAGTATCTTGCGGAACTCCGGATCGGGCGTTGAGGCAGCGATGTCATCGAGCGCTCGGAGCAACCGCAAACTGACAGCCACGTCCGTTTTCGAATACATGCGGATCTGCTCAAAGGCTGCCTCCAGCAAACGCTCGAAGTGGATCCATCCAATGCTGACGCGAACGATGCCCGGCGGATCGTAGAGCAAATCCTCTGGCGGCTCTCGCGAGGCGAAGCGGATAAGAATGCGGCTTAACTGATCCACGCAGTTGATGGCAGTGGTGGGGTCGTTGACAGCAGGCGAGATCGCCTTCAACGCAACGTCGACAATTTGCAGGACTCCGAACTCCACGTCCTGCTGCAACGTTCTGGTTGGGCCAATATCGAACGCGGCAAGCAGTTCGGCGTTTTCTTCGCGGGGTAGGCGGTTTCCCTTCGAAACCATCATCAACGGGATTCCCGCCGGAACGAAGTGTCCGACCCGACGCAGCACGCGGATACTGACATGATAGTGCTTCGCAGTTGCGACGAGGCGTCGCTTATCGATAAAGCGGATGTAGCCGGAGGCATCGCTCAAGACAGCCACTTCGCTTGAATTCGGTCTAAGCGGTGCGGCATCCTTCAAGGGGTTGGGATGGTGCGGTCGGGGCATCATATCGTCGATCATGGCTACCGTTTCTTCCGCAATTCGGTCGACGATGTGATTGACGCTGATGGCCTGCGAGATGTGGTGAATGAAAAACAGCAACAGGCCAACGCAGACTATTGCCAGCACCATTGCTCCCAGCACGGTGGCCACTGGAGCGAAGGGGTGAGGGAAGGAGCGTGCCGCCGGAAGCGCCGCCATGCAGTACGAGAAGGTGCCGAGGAAGATACCGAGTGTCCATTGCGTCACGCGGTCCCTTGAAAAACTGACGATGATACGGGGGGAGAACTGCATCGACGCAAGGGTGAGCGTCATAAGCAGGATGGCGAACACGATCGATACCACCGTCATGATGGAGGCAGCAATGCCAGCCAGAATGACCTGGGCAACCTGCGGGTCGGCGTGCGAGGGAAACAGGGTGGAGGGCACCCAGACGCTGACGGTTGGATATTCCTCTTCCAACCACGACAGGAGCGCGCCCGCGCAACCCAGCGTCAGTGCGATGGTGAGCGGGCGAATCAGAAAGCCGCCACGCAGGTTATACATAGCGTGGCGAAGGACCAGGGGCAGGGGCTTACTCACGGCACTCTCCAATCGAGTGTAGCGGGTCAGACCAGCGCACACAAAGAGAAAGAGGAAACCGCCTATTCTGGCAGCTGCCCGCGAGAATAGGGGCTTTTCGCGTCGCGGCTATGTCATTTCGGAGCTTGGTTAGCGCCGTCCAGGTGGTTTGGCACCAGCGACTCTGGCCGAAGCGGTATGCCCGATAAACTCTCTCAAACAGCGCAACTCGTGACCGTTCCTGACGATAAGGATTACCTATGAGATGGGGATTTCACGACAACTAACTCAACCAGTTGCGGGACTCGCGTTCGCGCAAATGGCCCTCCTGCGCCAAGCCAAAGAAAACATTGGGCTTCCATCGATGTGTGACCCGCATCACCGAGAAGCTATCTCATGCAGGAATAAAATCGGTGCGTTTGGCAGCTAGAACGGACATTTCGGCTCAAAAGTGATTTTGCTCTGGTTTCACTCCTGCCATGACGAACGCCTTGACAGAGGCTAATGCCAATTAACCGGCGAAAGTTCTATGAATTGGCGTTTCAAGCTATTACATAGCTCGCGCCGAAGCATGAAAAACAAAAGGAGATCTAATTTAATGTTCAGCAGACGAATTGCAATGACAACATGTCTCATAGCGGTGTTGGCTCTGGCCGTGGCCCCGGCATTTGGCGCTGCCACTGGTGGGAAGGTCAAGAACAAAGGAGTAATTACGCTCCGCACGGGAGATACATTAACGGTGAAAACTTCGGAAGGAGTTTTCATGGTCACCATCAACAGCGATACCAAGATTCAGCACCCGGTGGGACTCACGGGCATGCGCAAGAAGGACGACTCGCCGGACGTCCTGATTCCGGGACTCAGGATGAAATTTGAGGGAGTGAACGGCGACCAGGAGAACCAGGTCATCGCGAACACCATCACCTTTGATGAAGACGATCTGTCGCTGGCCGAGGTAATCCAGGCTGGCCTGAACCCCACGGCGCAGCAACAAGCCCAAAACATGCAGACTTACGCAGCCAATAAGGCGGCCACCGATGCGGCCCTAGCAGCCAACAAACAGGAGATCGCGGCAACCCAGCAGGAAGTCGCAGCCAACAAGGCCAACATCGACGAAGTTGCAAGCTCAACCAAGAAGCGCTTCAGCGAGATGGGTGAAGTTGTCACCAAAGACCAATACACTGTGCTCTTCGCCAACGGGCAATACAGTCTCAGCCAGGAATACAAAGACGGTCTTGCAAAAATCGCGAAGGAGGCCCTCACCTACAACAAAGGCTGGGCCCTCTCAGTGGCGGGATATGCCGACTCGGTGGGTACCGCTGCGTCGAACCAGGTTCTGAGCAAACAGCGCGCGCAAGCGGTCGTGGCTTACTTGCTTCAGGACTGTGGAATACCGGTAGGCCGCATCGTCGCGCCCGGCGCGATGGGTGAAAGCAATCCGGCAGCTTCCAACGAAAGTGCGTCAGGACGGGCCGAAAATCGCAGGGTCGACGTTAAGCTCCTGCTTAACAAAGGTGTTGCCGGAGCGAATTAGAAAGGCCTTTTGCAAGAACGGAGGCGCTGATTCCGGGCCTCCGTTCGGGTTCAAGCTGCAAATCGAGGACGAAGATGTGACTTTGGGCAGGACGCCGGATGGCCCGGCCAACCTTCCTTCGGTTGTGGTGGGACGGGTACTTACACACATTCTCCGTTCCTGACCGTCCGCCTGTACGGGCTTGATTCCTCCCCCACATTCGCACAAAGCGCAAGTGTGTGCGGCACCTTGTCGGCCCGGGAGGATCCGAAGGGCCAGGATCCGTTGGCTGTTCCTTAGCTGAGGCGAGCTTTAGGTGGCCGGCAGGAGCCGAAGGTTCAGGAGCCGCCGGCTTTTCCCCGGTAGCGACCTGCCTTGTCTGCCCGGCAGGGGCTGACTTGTCCTGCGTGATCGCATCCACTCGCTCTATGTCTGGCAACTTCCAGCTTTTGTCTAAGATGGCCTTCTCCGGGCCGTACACGCGGAACCAAGGGAACCACTTCTGACCAGCCTGCGTGTAGAGCCAGTTCGACTCGTGGCCGGCGGGCGGCTTCGGACCAAAGTAGAGATCCACGGAGCCATCTGCGTTCTTGGTCAAACCCTTATCGAGCGAGCCGAGCGTGAGGTTCGGTGCGTTCAGGAAGAAGCTCGACGTTTGCAGGCTGTAAACGGTGACAGACCAAAACTCGCGCACCGGTACGTTCGCTGGGACGTGGAGGCGGTAGTTACTCTCGCCTTGGAGCGGGCTACCGCTGTGGTCGTGAAAGGTCCCGAAGTAGAAGCTGCCGGTGCCCAGCTTTGCCGTTGGGCAGAAATACTGCGAGAGGGCGATAGCTCGCGAATCCACATCAAAATAATTCGGGACCTCCCAATGGAATGCAGTCGGCATTGTAATGGGCGGGGACGGGACTACCCACTGACTTCCCGGCCACCACGGAGTGATGTCGGTCGCAGCCTTATCCATCAGCCAGGCGTGCGCTTCCCCCGCCGCTGGTTTTAACAGGGCTACGGTCGCGGCGTCGGGCTTGAACTCCTTACCCCTCTCGATGCCCAGAGGAAGCAGCATGCCCATCATCTGCAGGTCAGCGGGCTGCACCGTCTCCTCATTGAGCATGCGCGCCAGGCTGGTGAAGAAGGTTTCGTCGTACGGAATGAGGCCGTTGTACATGACGTCTGTCATGTCGAGCAGTCTCTGCGTCGGTGGATTGGCGGCCTTCGACAGAGGATAGACCCTCACCTTCTGCACCAATGCGTTGCCCGCGCTGACATCCGCCTCGGACATGGAGGCCAGTATGGAGCGCAAAAGCGTCATGGTGTTGTAGGTCTTGGGGCGCACCACGATGTAACCGGCCGGCACGTCGCCTTTGTAGTCGGGTGGCAGCACCAGGTATTTACCGCCCTTGCCCTCGAAGCCAATGTCCACGAGCGGCACATACCACGCATCTTCGATGGTGCCGTAGAAGCTGGCACCGGGAACCGCTGGGGGCAATTCCACCACTACAGGCCCGTCTACTTTTGTGTTGATGAAGAAATACATGTAGCGAGTGTTGACGTTGGGCGTGGGCGACTGGTTCTTCCAGCCCCCACCCTTGGGCCACCAGACGATGTCGTTGTACGTCGCTTTCCCATCGCGGAAGTACGCCTGCTTCACTGCGTCCTCGCCCACCAGCGGCAGGCCCCAGATAACGGCATCCACTGCGCGGCGTTCCACGGTGCGGCGGTGCAATTCTTCGGGAGTGAACGATGTCGTGTCCTGAGCGGTGGCCGATTGGGCTAACAGCATCAGGCCGATGATGAATGCGGATAAACTTCTTGCCATTTGTCATTCCCTTTCGAGACGCTCTGCGGCTACTCGTGCGACAACAATCCGCACTCATTAAGGGGAGCCATATCTTGATTACTCAAGACAGGCTCCCGCACAAGTTCATGAGCGGTTACTACGGTTTGGTCGCACTCGCTTTCGCAGTTTCGACCACCGGCATCACTCCGGGAGGTCCTTGGAAGGTGCCTATGTTGTCCAAGCCCTGGGTGACCGACGGCTCAGGTGCGTAATTGCGGAAAATGAGATAGAAAGGCCCAGCCGGCGACGGCAGCCAGTTCGATTCCTTGTCCCCGCCCGGGTTGTCATGCTGCAGGTACATCGTTATCGATCCGTCCGCGTTCTTCTTCAGGTTGTCGTAGTCCGCGAGGTGATAGCGATTGATTGGATTGGGCGTGGTGTAGTTGGTGACTTTGTCGTACATCGTCACCGACCAGAAGCCGGGAGCAATCGGCGTGGCATAGTCCATCGGCTGCTTGAGAGTCAGGGTGTACTTCTTCGCGCCGGTCATCACCTGGTCGTTGCCGTCGAGGATGCCCGAGTAATAGATCGCCTGGCTGGTAGTGTTCGCGGTCAGGCCAAACACTGCAACGCACAGCCGCGACAGGTAGTCTGTCCCGCCATTACCTGTGTTCGGAGGGGGAATAACCCAACCGTTGGACAGCCGCCCGGCGAGAGGCATAGTTCCCAGCGCGAGGTCTCCGATTGCCGCAGCTGCCTGCTTCATCTGCGCAAGGATTAGCGGGTTCACGTCCTCGGGCTTCCACTGCTTGCCGAGTTCGATACCCACGTACTTGTACTGCGGCAGGACCGATTCGATCTCGCTCTTCGGCGGTGGGTTCTCGTTCAGTGCCGCTGAGAAGATGGACCAGAACTGCAACGGATCATCGAACTGCATGTGGCTGGTGGCCACCTTAGGATTCATCTTTGGAATTTCATAGTGATAGGCGACCGGTTGAGGTGCGGAACCTCCGTTGTACTGCGAGAGTGGCTGCAATGTGATTGCCTGTATAACTTTTTGCGCCGCGGGCAAGTCTGCTTCACTCTTGACATTGACGCGGGGCTGAAGTTCGATCCAGCGAGTAGGGGCGTCGATTCGCTTCACCCTTCCGGTAGCGTGCCTTGCCAGCCCGGACCGACCAATGCAAACTTGCCGCCCTTGTAGCCGGAAGCTCCGCCCGCGGGATAGGCGAAGGCGTTAGTCCACATGTCGCAGATTTCGATCATGTAGTAGCGGCCATCCGAGTCGGGAGCGGTGAGGATAACCGGTTCGGCGGCCAGATCAACAAAGCCGAATCCGTATATTACGTCGAGGTTCGGCGACACATAGCCGGACTCGGCAGCAAGCTTAGGTGTGGAAATGTTCTCCATCCGCCAGATTTGTCCCGGAAGAGCTTTGGGTTTGGGCCCGACGGCCACTGTCGATCGCAGGTTGTACATCGCAACCAGAGGGGCTCCGTAGGTTGCGGCCTGAACGGCAAGCGCGCCGGTCCATGCTTGAATCGCCTTCACTTGCTCGGGCGACGCGTGCGGTCCCTTGGATGCTGCCGGGGCGGATTGGGCTGGGGCCGAAGCAACCAGCGTGACTGAGCAGACCAAAGTCAACAGACAGGAATATGCTTTCTTGCTGTACTTCATTAGCTTCAATTTGTTCCCTTCTACGTCATCGAACTCTTGCAGGTTTAGTACGGGGGCCCTGGGAGCCAGAGCCCGCATTGTGAGTTCTGCAGCCACTAAGTCTGCTAGTACGTCTGCACCTTACCGATTCGTGGCGGTTTTACGGGAGCTGCCACGCCATAGATAACCGTGAAGCCCGATCCTCCGCCCCAGGTCGAAGTAGGACGGGTCGGATCAGGACTGGCGGCTGCTTCGAGAAGGTTCCAATTGTTCGCGGCCCACACGTTGCCGGCCGGATCGATCGACACGTCGGTAATCATCTGGATGCTGCCGCTCTGGAAGATGTGGACGACATCGCCGGTCTTGGTGCTAGAGGGATGCCCCTTCGTGTTGTCGCCGGCAAGAAGAGTGACGGAACGACCCCACATGTTACCCACCCACACATCGTCGTTGCCGTCGATATTCAAGCCCCACGGAATGTTGATTGCTTCGCCCGTGAAACCCATGGGTGCGGGTTGCGTTCCATCCGGACGGATCATGTTGATTGCGCCCGTTGGTCGCGCCGGTGGGCCCATCACATACTTGAACATGGCAGCCGTAATGAGCTTGAACTGCTCCATGATGGAAATGCCATCGGGAAGCTTCGGCTGCGGCGTCTTCAGGTCCATGTTGCTCACGACCCAGACGTTTTCCTTAGAATCCAGAGCTAGGGCGCGGACGCCGATTCCGGCACGGAAGCTCTCCGCCTTACTCGGATCGTTCATCGGGAAGCGGACGACAGTGTCGGAAGAGGAGTTGGCAACCCAAACACGGTTCTGGGAGTCGACGACGATGTCGAAGGGAGACTTCAACCCTGCGGGTTTTACGATCTTGCCATCTTTGATCCGTCCACCGGGAAAGTACAGCAACTGATTGTCGGAGCCATCGGCAATCCAGACGTCCCCATTCGGAGCAACGCCGATGCCCATCAGGCCGAGGAACTTCTCTTTGAACGGGAAATCGCTCTCGCTGGCAACCGGTTTGCCATTGAAATCCATCACCAGAATCTTCCCGTTGAAACTGGAGATCCAAACCCGGTCTTTGGTCACGGCGGTGCCCCAACCGACGCCATCAATGCCCATTCCGGTAAAGCCGGTGATCGGCGGCGATAGCGCTACTCCATTGGGGCTGAACTTGCCAACGCCGCCACCAGTGCTCTTGTTGACGCCGGACTGGGAGCCCGGCATCCAGTTCATGCCGCTCCAGAGATTGCCCTCCGGATCAAACATGAAGCGTCCATTGGCGTAGTCTCCGCCGCCCGAGAAACACAGCGAGAGGGCGAAATCGTCCGGTGCATAAACGAGATAAGGCGTGAACGGCGCACTGCGCCGCCCATCGGGTGCAGGCAGCGGATAGGTTTCGTCGAAGATCGTGTAGAGTTCTTTCGGATTCGCCCATGGCTCGCGCGCAATGCCGGCGACTGCTTCGAGCGTGTTCTTCGGTGTCGGTCCGCCGGTCAGGGTGGCGGCCTTGTAGAAGCGGGCGCGCCAATCGTCGTTAGCCACCGTGAACGACGCGGTGACCAATGAGCCGAGCGTATCCATCGTCGCGAGCGTCGTCGTCATGGAACTGTTGATCGGGTCAAGCAGAACCTTGCCCCATCCGCCAGTCGAGAGATCGACCAGGTTGGGAACATTTCCGGCAGCGATCTTCAGTCCGAGCGGATTTCCGGAAATGCCGTCCCCGCTGATGAACCGCGCATTAGTAAACGCCGATGCGACGGTGGTGAGTTCGTTGATCGTCACGCTGGCCGGAGGATTGCTGCCGACAACCGCGAGCAGCGCAATCGCCGAGTTTTCGCCGCCGGCTTTGTTCGCCTTCGGAATGCCACCGGTCGCAACCAGGTAGAGGATGCCGTCCTTGCTTGCGCCTTTGGCGCGAACTTCAAAGCGGCCGTCGTCGTTAGTTTTCGTCTGCGCGAGTTGCTTGGGCGCGTCGGCGCTCGCCTCCCAAAGCGTCACGGTCGATTTTGCGATGGGGGCGCCTCCCCCCAGAACCTGCCCTTGGATTTTGTCGGAAGCGAAAACTGCCCCTGCCAGCGAGACGCAACAAGCCAGCACCGCTAGCACCAACATTTGGGAGCGCTTCTTCATAGGATTCATGCACCTTTCTCCTTAGGTCGCTTCACGGCAATCGTTTCTGCGGTCCGTTAATGAAACTGCGATTACGGACTGTTGCGCGATTGCGGCGAGGCGCAATTTTTCGTGAAGATCTAGACTACCGAGGTGGGCAAACGGCGGGCTGTGATATGTGTCACAGACGTGGTCGGCTCAGCGGACCTCACGAGTCCCGACTCTTGGGTCGTTAGTTGCCTATGGTGATTACTGTTGCGAACAGGCCATCTCGTAGCCTATCTGAAGCCGACGCCTTGGTATCGGCATTACCCTCCGGATGCTTGTCTCAATAAACATATATTTGGTGAGACGACATTCGAGCTCCGTATATTGCAGAAAACAAGCCATTGACGGGTTGCACTTTTGCGGGGGTTTTTTGAAACGGCCGTAGCTGTCGACAGCGACTGGCAGAAGCAGCCGACTCAAAAGCGTGCGGACAGTCTGCAGGCCAACAATTTTTGGCGTTGGCTCGGTCGTAGCGGCTAAAATATACGTGCCATAGACATGACCCCAGCGGCCAAAAGTCTCGTTCGCACAATACTGATTCGCCTTCGTGAGGCGACAGAAGCTCCTAAAGATGCGGTTGGCGGCCTACTTCAGTACGAGGGCATCTAGTCCATGGCCATCAAAAAATCCGACCTCTACTCCTCACTTTGGGCCTCGTGCGATGAACTGCGCGGCGGCATGGATGCCAGCCAGTATAAGGACTACGTCCTGTTCATGCTGTTCATCAAATATGTCTCCGATAAGTACGGCGACTCCGATGATTTTGCCCCGCCGGTTACGATTCCAAAGGGGGCCAGCTTCAAGGACATGGTCGCCCTCAAGGGCGATAGCGACGTTGGCAACAAGATCAACACGCAGGTGATTCAGCCGCTCATCGATGCCAATTCCCGCCTCGCCCGCAGCGACTTTCCGGACTTCAACGACCCGAACAAACTCGGAGAAGGGTCGGCCAAGGTCGAGCGTCTTTCCAACCTTATCGCCATCTTCCAGAAGCCGGAGCTGGACTTCTCGAAGAACCGTGCCGAGCACGACGACATCCTGGGCGACGCTTACGAATACCTCATGCGGCACTTCGCCAGCCAAAGCGGCAAAAGCAAGGGTCAGTTCTACACGCCGTCCGAGGTCAGTCGCATCATAGCCAGGGTCATTGGCATCTCCCCGGCGAACAGCAAGGCCTCCACCACTGCCTATGACCCCACCTGCGGCTCCGGCTCCCTGCTGTTGAAGGTCGCAGCCGAAGCGGGAAAGCACATCACCCTGGAAGGGCAGGAGAAGGACGTGACCACCGCCGGTCTCGCCCGCATGAACATGATCCTGCATGATTTCCCGACAGCCAACATCCTCTCCGGAAACACCCTGTTCGATCCCAAGTTCAAGGACCGCGAGCAGCTCCGTACCTACGACTACGTCGTGGCAAACCCGCCATTTTCCGACAAGACATGGTCTACCGGCCTCACGCCCGCGAAGGATCACTTCCAACGCTTCACATGGGGTGTGCCGCCCAAGAAAAAGGGTGATTACGCCTACCTCCTGCACATCATCCGCTCCATGAAGAGCTCAGGCAAAGCCGCCTGCATTCTCCCGCATGGAGTCCTCTTCCGGGGTAACGTCGAGGCCCTCATCCGCCAGCAGCTTGTCCGCTCCGGCTACCTCAGGGCGATCATTGGACTGCCCGAGAATCTCTTTTACGGCACAGGCATCGGGGCTTGTATCCTCGTGCTCGACAAGACAAACGCGGCCGGCCGCAAGGGGATTTTCATGATCGACGCCTCCAATGGCTTCATGAAAGACGGCCCGAAAAACCGCCTCCGCGAGCAGGACATCCACCGCATCGTGGATGTCTTTACCCGGCAGGATGAAAGCGAGCCGCGCTACGCTCGCATGGTGCCGGTCGAGGAAGTCGCCGACCCGAAGAACGACTACAACCTCAACCTCCCGCGCTACATCGACAGCACCGAGCCGGAGGACTTGCAGGACATTGATGGCCATCTGCGCGGCGGCATCCCCGAGCGCGACATTGATGACCCTTTGAGGCTGGGCCCCTATTGGAAAGTACTTCCCAGCGTTCGCGAGGTTCTGTTCAGTAAGCGCGACCGGCCCGGCTACTGTCAGTTGCGACCCCCGATCGCCGAGGTAAAGCCCGCTATTTTCGGCCACGCCGAGTTCACCGCGTTCCATGATTCCGCGACAAAGCTCTTTGTCCAATGGAAAAAAGCCAGCACTCCGAAGCTGAAGGGATTCGCTAAAAACGGTCATCCCAAGCCGCTCATCGAGAGCATCGCCGAGGATTTGCTCGCCACATTCAAGACCGTACCGCTTGTCGATGGCTACGACATCTATCAGCACCTCATGGACTACTGGGCCGACACCATGCAGGACGATTGCTATCTCATCGCCGCCGAAGGGTGGAAGGCGGGGGCGCAGCCTCGCGAGATCCGCCAGGTGAAGAACAAAGAGAACAAACTCGTCTGGCCTGAGCCCCACGATTTCAAGAGGGGCAAGCGCCGCTTCAAATCGGACCTGGTTCCCGCCGCGATTCTGATTGACCGCTACTTTGCTGCAGAGCGAGATGCCATCGCTGCCATCGAAGGAGTACTTGCCGCCATCGAACAGCAGCTCGACGAAAAGCGGGAGGAGCAAAGTGGGGAGGAAGGGCTGTTCGCCGAAGTGATCGAGGGCGAGGGAGACAAGCAGAAGATCACCGCCAAAGCCGTGAAGGGGCGCCTCAAAGAAATCGGCCAGGACACAGATTACGCCGATGAACGCCAGGCCCTAGAGGACTACTGCGCGCTGCTCGACAGGCAGACGGACGCCAAAGCTCAACTCAAAGCTGCGCAGGAGGATCTGGACGCTATGCTCGATGCCAAATACCCCCAGCTCACTGAGGACGAAATTAAGGCGCTCGTTGTGGATGACAAGTGGTTGGCCACCCTCGCCGCCGCCGTGCAGGGCGAACTCGAACGCGTCTCCCAGACCCTCGCAGGCCGTATCCGCCAACTGGCAGAACGCTACGCCACCCCGCTGTCACAGCTACGTGACGCAGTGGCCACCCTCGCGAGCAGCGTGGATGACCACCTTAGAAGGATGGGAGCAGTGTTGAAGTGAAGCCCGGCTACAAGCAGACTGAGGTCGGCCTCATCCCGGTAGACTGGAGTGTCCGGTCACTCGACCAAATCGCCGATCCGAAAAGGCCCATCTGCTACGGAATTGTCCAAGTGGGACATTTCTCGAACAACGGAATCCCCGTCCTCGCCATTAAGAACCTCAACGGCGATTATGTCACCGACGTCCACCGCTGCTCTACCAAAATTGAGAAAGCATACGCTCGCAGCCGAGTTCGTCCGGGGGATGTTCTGATGTCCGTGAAGGGTACTGTAGGCCGGATTGGTTTAGTGCCGCCAAACTTCTCCGGCAACATCAGTCGCGACTTAGCGAGGATTGCACTCTCTGATTCAGACATTCCGGCTTTTTGGTATCAGCTGCTTCAGAGCGACATGGCCCAGCGACTGTTGGAAGCCACCAAAGTGGGAACAACACGGATGGAGCTTTCGATTGGGCCTCTTAAACAAGTCAAAATGCCACGCCCACCGAAAGAAGAACAGGGCACAATCGCGACGATATTGAGCGATGTGGATGAGCTGCTCGGCAAGCTCGAACAGCTCATCGCCAAGAAGCGCGACCTCAAACAGGCTGCGATGCAGCAGCTCCTCGTCGGGCAAACCCGCTTGCCGGGATATGAGAAGGCGAAGGTCTATAAACAGACCGAAGTCGGAGTAATTCCGCAGGATTGGGATCTCTGCTGTATTGAGAGTTTCGCGCGAATCGCTACTGGCACCAAGAACACCCAAGACCGTGAGACGGACGGCCAGTATCCATTCTTTGTGCGTTCACAGACAGTGGAACGAATCAGCAGCTATTCCTTTGATGGAGAGGCTGTTCTCACAGCGGGCGACGGCGTCGGGACGGGTAAGGTATTCCATTACATCAACGGAAAGTTTGATGTTCATCAGCGCGTGTATTGCATCCACGATTTTGCCGAGCACGTAAATGGATATTTTTTCTTCCTTTGTTTCAGCTCCCGATTTTATAACCGCATTATGCAAATGACTGCGAAGTCATCTGTTGACTCGGTTCGAAGGGAGATGATTGCAAACATGCTCATTCCCCTTCCGCCAACCAAAGACGAACAGACCGCCATCGCTGCCGTGCTAACGGACATGGACGCGGAACTGGCGGCCCTGGAGCGGCGGCTCGCCAAGACTCACGACCTGAAGAAGGCGATGATGCAGGAACTACTAACCGGGAAAAACCGCCCTGTCTCAAAGGGGGCTTCCCTTGCCTGAACAACCCCGCTCCGAACGGCGGACCCAGAACCGCGTCATCGCCCTGTTCACGGACAAGACGCGACCCGATTGGCTCGGCTACCGTTATCTCGGCGAGTGGAACAAGCGCGAGAGCAACCGCTGCATCGAGGTGGAATTATTCCGGGCAAACTTGAAAGCACGCGGCTACTCCGAGACCCACATCTCCGCCGCGTTGCAGAAGCTGATGGCCGCAGCCGACACTACCGGCATTACCCTTTACCAATCCAATCTCCGCACCTACCAACTGCTGCGCTATGGCGCGGACGTGCAGATCGCCGTCGGGCAGCCGCACGAGACGGTCCACCTGGTGGATTGGGAACACCCTGGTAACAACGACTTCGCAATGGCGGAGGAAGTGACCTTGCGCGGCGGTTACGAGCGAAGGCCTGACCTGGTTATCTACCTGAACGGCATCGCTATCGGGGTGATCGAACTAAAGCGGAGCTCCGTGGAGGTTGGCGATGGCGTGCGGCAGCTTATCACCAACCAGGAGGAGATTTTCAACAAGGACTTCTTCGCGACGGTGCAGCTTGTTTTCGCGGGCAGTGATTCGCAAGGGCTACGCTACGGCACCGTCACGACCAAAGAAGAGTTCTTTGTGGAGTGGAAGGCGGCAAACAGCGGCCCACTGACCGCTGGCGCGTTGCTTGACCGGCCGCTAGCGCAGCTGTGCGAGAAGTCCCGCCTGCTCGACCTGATACGCAATTTCATTATCTTCGACAACGGTATCAAGAAGGTGCCGCGCCCGCATCAGTTCGCTGGCGTTAAGAGGGCACAGGAACGCATTCGGCAGCGCGAGGGTGGCGTCATCTGGCACACGCAGGGTAGTGGAAAGAGCATCCTCATGGTGCTCCTCGCCAAGTGGCTAATGGAGCACGATCCCGACGCCCGCATCCTCGTTGTTACCGACCGCGACGAGCTGGACAAGCAGATCGAGGGCGTGATGAAGAACGCCGGGGTCATCGGCGAAAGCTCCCCTTCGCCCCGCATTACCTCGCGAGCTGAATTCGTTGCGAAACTCGGGGCCACGACGCCAAGACTGCTGTGCGCGCTGATCCATAAGTTCGACCCCGCCGACCTCAAAGGCCCGGCGCCACCCGTCCACGGCCGATTCTACGTCTTCGTGGATGAATGTCACCGCACCCAGGGTGGCGACATGAACAAGCAGATGAAACGTTGGCTGGCGAACGCCATCTTCGTCGGCTTTACCGGCACGCCACTTCTGCGCAAGGACAAGCAGATGACACGGGATGTATTCGGTACATACATCCACACCTACAAGTTCCATGAGGCAGTCGCGGACAAGGTAATCCTCGACTTGAAGTACGAGGCTCGCGATGTCCCCCAGCGCATTACGTCGAAAGCAGCGATTGACGCATGGTTCGAGCAGAAGACGAAAGGCTTGAACAACTTTCAGCGAGCAGTGCTACGCAAACGCTGGGCGAGTATGGAGGAATTGATGAGTGCGGGCGAGCGCAAGCAGCGCATCATCGCCAGCATCATCGAGGACTTCAATCTCAAGCCTCGCCTAAATAATGACCGGGGCACAGCACTCCTTGTGGCGGCCAGTATCTACGACGCCTGCCACTACTATCGCCTTTTCCAGAACACGCCCTTCTACGAGTACTGCGGGATCATTACGTCCTACGAGCCGAATCACAACGCAATCTCTCGCGAGCCGCCTAACAGCGACGAGCGATACAAGTTCGACACTTACGCAAAGCATGTCCTGACAAAAGGGCAAACCACGAAGGCCTATGAAGACGAGGCCAAGCGACGTTTCATCGAGGAGCCGGCCAATCTCAAATTGTTGGTCGTAGTCAGTAAGCTCCTGACCGGCTTCGACGCGCCGAGCTGCACGTACATATACCTCGACAACGAGCTGCACGACCACAACCTATTCCAAGCCATCTGCCGCACGAACCGTCTGGACGGTGACGACAAAGACTTCGGCTACATCGTTGACTTCAAGGAACTTCTAGAGGATGTAGAGAAAGCCGTCGCGGTTTATAGTTCCGACGAGCTTGACATCGACGAGGGCAGTGGCGGAGACAACAACATCAGGCTCAAAGACTGGCTGGTGGAGGGGAAAACACAGCTAAATGCGGCCCGTGAAGCGCTCCACTATCTTTGCGCTCCGGTGCCGCCTCCTCGCGAGATGGAGCAATATCTCAATTTCTTTTGCGGGGACGCCGCGGATCCCAATGCCCTTGCTGCGACTGAACCGCTGCGGGTTTCGTTCTACAAGGCCGTGGCCACCTTTGTCCGCGCCTATGCTGCTGTCGCTTCGGATCTCAGCGAGGCGGGCTACTCAGATGCTGAGGTCGCGGCTCTTGAGAAGGAGATACAGTTCTACAGCGACACCCGATCCGCCATCAAGAAACACTCAGGCGAAGAGTTGGACATCAAGCCCTACGAGGCGGACATGCGCCACCTCCTCAACACCTATGTTCAGGCCGACCCAGCTACCGACTTGGGCAACCTGAATTCGCTGTCACTCACCGAGCTGATCATCGAAACCGGCATCCACGATGCTATTGCGAGGAAGTTGAACGAGAAAGGAAAGCTTTCGCGGAACGCTGTTGCCGAAGGGATTGTCAACAACGTCCGGAAGACCATTATCCGCGACCAGCTCACCGACCCCAGGTTCTATGCAGAGATGTCAAAGCTGCTGGATGACCTCATCAGACAGAGCCGTGCCGACACCGCGGCATATGAGGAGTTCCTGAAAAAGGCGGAGGCCCTGGTAAAGCGAATGGCCAAGAAAGATTCTGGCGGCCACCCTCCGAAGTTGAACGGGTATCCCGGGGCCATCGTGCTGTTTAACAATCTGGCCAACATGCCCGCCACGACCTTTCAGTGCCCTGCGGATGGAGATGAAAAGGCGACACTCGCCCTCCAACTCGATCTCGCTATGCGCGAGAACGCTCCCGCCGGATGGAAAGGCGACGACACTCGCGAGAAGCAGGTGCTCAACGCCCTCTTCCCGATCATGTCTCGGGACCGGCAGGCAACACAGGCCATTTTCGAGATCATAAAGAACCAACCGGGCTACTGATGAACGAGACCATTCAGCTTGGAGAGATTTCGATTCTCGTGACGCGGAAGGACATTAAGCATGTCCACCTCTCCGTTCATCCGCCGAGCGGGCGGGTGACTCTAGCGGCTCCTGTCGCAACGCGTCTCGATGTTGCCCGCGCTTACGCGATCTCAAGGTTGGGCTGGATTCGCGAGCAACAATCGAAACTCCGGAACCAAGCCCGCGAAGCGCCTTGCAAGTTTGTCGAACGCGAAAGCCATTACTTGTGGGGGCGACGTCACCTCCTCACAGTAATCCATCGGGACACGAAGCCCTTCGTTTCGCTCGATCATAGGCGCATCACGCTTACAGTGCGCCCAGGCAGCGATGCTCTAAAACGCGCCGACGTGATGCACGAATGGCATAAATCGCTTTTGCACGGCGTTGTGCCGTCACTCATCAGGAAATGGGAGCTGAAGCTGAAGGTAAGAGTGACCCGGTATTTCCTGCAACGGATGAAAACCAAGTGGGGGAGCTGCAATCACAAGGCGGGACATATCCGCCTCAACACGCAACTCGTGACGAAGCCGAACGACCTTCTCGAATACGTGATCGTTCACGAGATGGCTCATCTCATTGAGCCGACGCACAGTGATCGCTTCCTGACGATCCTTGGGAGACACTACCCGGCCTGGCGGGAGGCCCGCGCAGAACTGAACGAGCTACCGTTAGCTGCCGAGGAATGGAAGGAATGATCTCCTCGATAAGCTGTCAGGAAACAAGTTCTCCAACAGCGAGCGTTCGGAAGGTCCGCGTGTCCGGAAACTTGAGAAACCGTCAACTGTAATTTGGGTTGACAAACGGCAGGTAAGGCCCCGTTTGCGGCTGAAAGACTGATGTGGGAACGCCCCAGTCCGAAGGCTCCGCGCTTGCCGAGGTGTACAATTCGTCGGAAAACGATTAATGCGTCCCAATTTTGGCCAACGTTCGATAAGAACATGAAGAAAAATACGATCAAAAGCCTCTACGTTCAGAATTTGTTGTCTTTTGGAATGGAGTCGCCGCGAGTCGACTTTAGCAATCTAAATGTCCTTATCGGTCCAAATGGTTCTGGAAAATCAAATCTCATAGAGGTTATTGGTTTGCTGCGAAGCACGCCGAAGGACTTTGCAGGGGAGGTTGGCGATAGCGGTGGAATCTCTGAATTATTGTGGAAAGGAAAGCCCAGAGCCGTGACGGCGACAATCGAAGTGAAACTGATCGAGCGCCAAAACCCCGGTTCGCTTATTGCCATTGCTGAATATATGGCCGCCGGCTATGGAGAAGAATAGACAGGCGGCCTTGCCAACGCGATTCCGACTCATCCAGCAGATCTGCCCAATGGAAGCGCAGCCACGGGTTCAGAAATTCTAGTCCGTACACTTCTATCTCCCCCTTCATACGTGCAAATGGAAACATGGTCGTTAGCGCATCCGCATCAACCATCTTGGCCCCGCCGTTCCGGGAGATCTCAACGATCTTTACGTGGGCGTCAACTTGTTCCACGACTTGTTTTCGGGTAGTCAGACCTTTCAGCTCTGGATAACTCTTCTGCAGATTCTCCACGTGCAAATGTTCGGCCCAATATTTACGGACCCGGTCTAAGTAATCTTGAATGGGGGTTTTGTCTCTGCCCGTTTCAGGGATTATGTATGTCAAATCGAGACGAAAGCAAAGTGCAGCCGCCAACCTTTCCGCCCAACGCTCAAACTCTGAGCCGGTCAACCTTGGAAAGACATCTCCACCGGTAGCCGCAAACCACCGCACACTTGCTGGGCTCAAAGTAGTATTTTCTTGGTAGGGAGACACTATAGAAGTCGCTTTCGGCGCCGTCTTGAGGACAGCCGACATAGTTGGAGACAATGCGTTCCTTTCGAAAAAACGGGGGGGTTACGGGCTTCCGTATGGCTCCGCTTCGCTTCGGACCATCTCGCTTGACGACTCCGAACACTTTCTGCACAATTATCACGCAGCGTCGCTTTGCTCCGACTGCTGTTCACGTTCGCTCCGGAACGCCGTTCGGCTTCCCTCCGGAATCGATGTTCACTTTCACCGGAATACCCAGAAGCCTACCGATGTCCCGCGCTAAGTGCAATTGGTACAGCAGGAACCGACTTTCTGGTAGGCACAGCTCAGGCTCTTGTGACTTCGATATTGGCGGGCTCAGCCATGGGGGTATCTAAGATGGGCGAAGTAGTCGCTGTCAGCGTGTTGATCCCGGGCGCTCAGGTTTCTATGTCAGGCGATGTCGTGCGCATCGAGATGGCTGGCCGAGTAAGATGCTTTGACGCCGTCAAAGTGAAGGAGGTCGCGTCTCGTTCGTCACAGAAAGAAAGATTCAGACCGCTCCTCTCGATCCCGCATGATGCAAAACACGCGGTCATCCTAGTGCAATGTTCGATGCGATTCGAAGGCGATTTCACGCCGCGCACACTCGGATTAATTAGGCAGGGTGCGCACTACAGCACGAATCTTGAAAGGGACCCTTCGCTTCCCGATCACTTCGGACAGACCGAGCTTCGTTGTGATATGGTCCGGGTGCTACGCGAATCAGCGGACGGCGCGATCCTACTCGGCGTCCTAAGTACGATCATGGAGGACAAGAAAGAAGACTCTGATTCATCTGTCGTTGCCATGGTCGATCTTCTTGGCTTCTCCCACATCATGGCGACTTTATCCTTGGATGACGTTGAACGCCGCTATGCCGATACGCTAATGAGCGGTTTGAACCTCGCGGGACTTTGTTCTGGTGGAGCTTTCGTCCTCAACGAGGAGGGGGCTTTGGACTCTGGGCAGGACTTGTGGCCTGTCTCCATTGGTGTTTTCCAGGATACGGTCGTGTTGTACCCCAAATCGGGAATGAACGATCGCCCGTTAACAACGATCTGCGAGGCAGTTGCTCTGCTAATCGACATCGCGCTTCAAGGCGATTGGTTGTTTCGAGGCGGTATCGAATTTGGCACTTTCCGGGCGATACCGGAGTATAACGCCTACCTTGGGACAGGCCTTCTTGAAGCACATCGGATTGAGACGTCGCAGAATTGGGCCGGCGCAGCGGTCGGTGAACGGGCCGTGGCCTCATATGCGGGCGACATTGCGTCGCTGAAGAGCAGGCACCTTCTTCTAGACTATCCCGTCCCGCTGCAAAGAGAATCGGTCCGCCCGGGCGGAGTCGTGTTGGCCGTAAACTGGTGCTATTTCGATTTGAAATGGCAAGCACGCAGACGCGACAAGCTCGAGAAGCTCCTTGAGGCAGCGCCTATCGGGGCGAAGGAGAAGGTGCAAGCCACAATCGACTTCCACGACCATGTAGTTGGTTCTCATTTGGCGGATCTTGAGACCATAAGGAGACCTGGTTTCGGAGATCCATCCAGATCCAATACATGACCCTTGCGCCTCGAACGGTAGTACATTCTTGCCTGGAGTTGGGCTGGTCGAGAAACAAGATGATCCTTCCTTGAGGAGGCACTGGCTACCTAAAACCACTCAGATCGCCAACGCCTTCAGCAACGCATGTCGTGAGTCGAGGTAGTAATGGATGGTAATCTTGGCCGCCAGTTCGTCTGGCAGATCGTTCAATTGCCTTCGGCTGCTTATCGGCATCAAGATACTGGCGGCCCCTTTCTCGATTGCAATTTCAACGACAGCGACCGGGTTGAAGATGTTCTCGATGGAACCGCCCAAGTTCAGACCTCCGGTGATAGCGAGACCGCCCTTGATGCTCTTCTGGAGCAGGGATGAGCAGAGGGCAAGAAGTACGCTGACACCGACGGCGGAGCCGCTCTTGGCGCTGTCGAATGCACGCAGTTGAACCGAGAACTTGTCTGGCCTGCTTGAAAAGATGGGATCCGAGCGGCTCAAGCCGCGAAAAGAGCGCAGCGCAGAAAAGGCAGCGAAATAGTGCCGGGGCCCGCACCAGGCTGGCTCGCGCTCGGATCACCGTCAGGTCGGCCTGGGCTTGGGCGCAAGTTGTGCAACAATATCACCGAATGAGGCGGAGCGTCATATGAGTGGGGTTGAGAGCTTTGCAGAGGATCTCAAACGGAGGTACGAAGCTTCTCGTCTTCGCGGGCGGGCCAACTACTGCGCTGTCTATCTGTTACTCGTGTTAGCGGTCAGCGGCAGTGCGGCCGCTGCCTTTTCTGTCGCGGTCGGCATGTGGCCCAAGGCAGTGAATGCCGTATTGGCTGCACTCCCGGGCACAATATATTTAGTGAACCGACAATTCAGGTTTGAAGAACGGTCAAAATGGTGGTTTGAAAAGTTTTACATAATAGAGGGCTTGTATAGGGGTTTAGTCTGGGAAAAGAAGGATCCGGCGGACATCAGCCGGGAATTGACTTGCCAATCCAGAGCTCTTGCCCAACGTTGGCCTGGATTTGGTGAGGCTCCCCGGCAGTAGTGGGTTCCCGCGCATGACAACTTTCGAGTCATCTCAATGCCGGCACCACTTATTGGGCTAAGGGACGGTAGTACTCGCATTAACCTACGTGCGGAATAGTGCCCACACCGAGGTAGTCTTGCCCGGAGATGTAAGGTACTCACGATACGCAGTGAAATCGAAATCATTAGGGAAATTGTACCGACTCTTCCCCTCGCCTACTTGGTTAATCACGATTCGCCACCACAGTCCCAAGGTTTGTCACCTCTTTCGAAAGCTGTTTGATGGGCGGATGCGGTATCTAGCAGTTAGCATTGAACTCAGCCGGATAACTGCTGACTGATCATCGGCAGCGACAAAGCTTGGCCGATGCCGACGCGCCGCAGAAGGAGCTTCCAAAAGAATTCGTGGATGACCTTGATGGTCTCGGGCGTGAATTGATGCACGTTTGGGAATCGAGAAGGTGACTCTCCCCCCCACCCCCCTTCACCAAAGACAGCGAGCGACCCTCCCCCTTGCTGCAGCCCGGGGGCAGTGAAATCGTGGGCGCTCGCCTATCTAGTCGGTGTAGCAGCGTTTTTGTTATCCAATAGCCTTGAGAAGTTCTGCGGGCTTGATGGAAAGGGCGTTTGCCAGTTCGACGATATTGATGAGGCTTATGTTCCGTTCGCCGCGCTCGACCCCACCGACGTAATTCCTGTGCAAGTGGGCACGATCCGCAAGCTCTTCCTGGCTCCATCCGCGCTCTAGCCGAAGCTCTCGCAATCGCTTCCCCAAAATGGTTCTCGGATCGGTGGATGACGGCACGACTCGATCATTTGGGCTTGACTATTATCAGTCCACACATTATGAGTGTGATCTGTTGGGCTACCCACCCGTCCGCGGAAGCGTGCGGCTTTGCCCCCATCCAGGGTGCGAATTATGAAATGGCTTTTTCTCGCCGCGGCTATTTGGTATTGGTGGCTTCTCTACACGCTTTCCTACAATCCTAAGGATTTCCCTGATCCGACGCACGCGCACAAAGTTTGGGAGCGCAGGTTTGCTGTGTCCTGTTGTCTCGGCGCATCCATCGTTACGGGCTCTCTCTATCTATCCGGTGCGATTCATAGACCGTGGATCACAGCCGTGTTGTTCGTGGTTTCTGCGATATTGGTCGGCCTCGTCCAGGGTCAGCTTGTGGGTTTGATTATCTATTCCAAGGTGGGGCTGATGATGCTGAAGGTGAAAGCCGGGATGAAGTTGGGGGTGCCGAAGCTCGCCCCCATTGTGTGGCCGATCTACCTGAGAGCGGAAGAGGGAGGCAGGGAGCGCATCATTACCCGGCAAATGGCTTGTTCTTATTCACAAGCCACTGCGACCTGGCCAAGGAGAATCGTCTTTTCAATTCTTGTCCTCTGGACGTTCGCGGACGCTTACCTGAACGCCCGGGACTGGCACCTAAACGATGCTCCATGGTGGCTTTGCATACTTGGTTTCTTTCTGAGCGCGCTGGTCGGCCTGTGGTTTGTTGGTGTGATCGTTATGGTCTGGGACTGGATAGCACGTTGGTTCGCTCAACGCCGTTCAGCAGCAGCAAGAGATTAGCTTTTGTGGGAGAATGCGGAGGTTCCGCAACACCGAGTGAAACGCTGGACACCAAAACTCGTCCTCACGGCCCGACACAAGAGATTATTCGTTCTACTTCTCGCCGCCGCGTGGGTTTCCGCCGACATACTGCGAATCAGCTTGTATCACGACTGGTCGCCGCGCTGGTGGGCGAGGTTCTACGCTGAGTCGATCCCCGCTGTCTTGTTCGCCGGGATCTTCCTTTGGTGGTACTCGGACCGCTGATGATTCGCATATAATCGCAGCCGCTCTTAAACGTCCCGTCATGCCCCGCAAGGCCCGCTACACCATCCCGACGCTGATCTGGCGCTGTCCTCACTGCGGCTTCCAGCACACCGCTGCCGACCTGATGCGCCTCGATTTCAATAACCTCCGGTGCAAGGCGTGCGGCAAGTCGTTTCCGTCGGGACCTGGTGAGGAGAGGACTTAGAGGCTCGGCGACAACTCAACTCGGCTTTTCTGCGTACTTTTTCGCGTCTGCGACGATCTTTTCTAAGTCGCTTCGCGACACATCCCACTCCCCCCCGACCCCGTCCCAGATATAGAACCGCTTGACGTTATCGTTCACAAAACGTTCATCGAGCGGGAAGAATTCATCATGTGCTTCCTGTTCTTCCAATATCTTCGGCAGAAACCGGGCACTTACATGAAGTCCTTTTTGCCATTAGCAGCCTTTCGCATCGCACCGCACCCGTGAGTACAGAAAAACACTTGTCGGCGTTGGGTTAGGTCAACCGCAAAACCCTTGCAAGTCCTCTGATAGACACTGCATTCGCGCGATCATGCTCATCGCGAAGACGTTCGTAGGTTCGCCAGTGCATTCCTTTGGGTATGTCTGGGAAAGGGGTCATCATGTTTGCGGTGCCACCTAACCTGATCCGAATCTTCTGAGCGCGCCGTAAAGCTCGGTTGTAACGCTGTTCCCTTTGGCTCTCATAGACGAGTTGACAGCAGTGGCGACACGCGAAAGTTCGGGCGCTGTACAAGACCGCCACTCTCCGGCCACAGCCGCGGGCCGGGCATATAAACCATGTTCGCTTGCCGCCATAATGACAAGGTGTACGAACAAGCTCTACTGGGTACTCCCTCTTCTGCCACTGGTTCGAGCCGAGCGTTTGGCTCAAGTAAGACAGAACAATGGAGTCCACAGTTGTACGGCCTCGAATCGATCCCGTTAGCACCCCGTTACGGATCGAGCCCAGGATGAAGACAGCGCCCGGCCTGAGATGGCCATGACGATGCAAGAACCGCACGTCGATGCTGTGATAGTAACCCGTTGTGGTTTTTCCGCAGCCATACCGCCCCATCACTCCCCCTTTGAATGAACCGAAATCATTAGCCAAATCGGTTTTTTTGGCGTGTCGACATTGGCAGCGCCTAACAGATATAAACTATTGTGCATCATTGGGTTATAAGACGTAATCGATCCTCCGTGGTTCACCGTCTTGAAAACTCCGATTGGGATCGGCGAGCGGACGGCCCGAATCGCCATTAGCCTCGGAGCGGAGCGTTCAGGATTTCTTGTAACCTGCTGCTCTCGCAGCGTCGGTATCATTTCCGATGCGAGCGGCGACGAAGGCCAGATGTCGTTGGCTCAGGATGTTCCGGCGACCTCGCATCGGGTTTTGCCCCCCAAAACCTTCCCAAATCCTCCCCGCGACTGGCGCCCAACAAGCGATTGCACTTTCACTTGTTACCGCTGCGGCATTTGTCACCGGCACAATGCCGTTATATCGCGGCAGCGTTCCCTGCAGTCGCGCAGCAACTTGTGAAGCAACTTCGCCTCTAGTTTCGCCTTGGCAGAATACCGGCCGTGTTTCGAGTTAGCCCCCCTTGAACGCGCCAAGCCTGCCGATGTGCGTGGCCCAGTGCTGGCCCCGCCGTGCATTCGGCAGCGCCCATTGCGCATGGCAGGCGCCTTGCACGGTGTACCCTTTCGCGTCTTGGCCCCGCATCGGGGAGCACTGCTGGGATCCCCTGGAAGATTGCCGTTTTTCAACCACCCGCGTCGCTTTGCATGGGGTTCATTGATCGCCATTTCCCTTATT